>Ga0183100_1000160_pt1 | contig 86260 bp, 103 predicted proteins | sample Biomet2_FD_127789 | JGI IMG/M metagenome (GOLD analysis project Ga0183100, IMG submission 127789) | Microbial communities from bioreactor (seeded with anoxic lake sediment) at LBNL, California, USA - Biofuel metagenome 2 | ecosystem: Engineered > Bioreactor > Anaerobic > Unclassified ...
ACTAATGACAATTTGTAAAAGTCAAGGTATCACAGGATTTTATAAGAAGGGAAAATGAAACAGTTGTTTATAGTCAACTTATATCAGAATTATTAATATTTGAGTCAAGTATTTTTAGGACGATACAATTAATACTTCCATTTGGGGTGGGCATGGCATGAAGCACCTTCAAAAAAAGAGTTATTAGTTTTTTTGTAACCTTTTATCTCCTAACCACCATTATCGAACTTTTTCAAAAAATAGCTTCTACCTTAATCTTTCTCTTTTTTTAATACCTCACAAGAGCATCCCCAGATCTTCAATACAAAAAAATAATCATAACTGCTTCATTAAATTTATATTGTTCGTTTCGTTCTCTTTTATGATTTTCACTTCCTGCTCCGACAAAGTAGATACCAGAAACCTGTACACCTTTACAAAAAAACATGACAGACTGTTTCCTCGATATCACATCCCCATCGAATCTGTATTGGAAAGTACCACAAGAGGTTTGGCTCTCGACTACATTGAGCTCGTCACCAAATGGGTTTACAACGCTCCAGAAGGCAAGGATATTTGATAACTTTTCTTCGCAAGTCAGCCATAAGGCTCCCCTCATTTTTCTTTTTTAAGAACCTTTTTCGATCTCCTTACCAATAAACGCAATAATAGCTGAGCATCAAAAAACGAGCAAATTAGACTTTTCTTCCTATGATGCTCAAAAACCTTTTTAAATATAATGACGCGACGCGTCATTATAAAAACGCGACGCATCACGAAAAAAACGCACTGCGTCACAAAAGAAACGCCACGCGTCACTAACTTTAAATTCCTATTTGTTGCAAACGTGCAAAAAGAAAAATAAAAAGGAATCACATTAGCCTATAGGAAAATGTCACTAATTGTTGAGGATACAAACTAGAATGCATGCTTGACATTTTCTCAAAAAAACATTTCAACAAACTCACTTTCTGAAATACTTTAGAAATCAGCAAAAAAATCTTTTACTCTCTTTGCTTTTATCATAAAAATTCACAACTTTACATCGACGAATGAAAACCTTGACCTTTAAAGGCCTGACTTTGATTTTTGCCTTATGCTGAAAAATACAATTATTCTATTGCGATTGAAACAAATCATCCTTCTTGTACTGATAACAAGTCTATTACCGGTCTATGCCCAACAGATTATTCCTCTACAAAACCTCCAGAAGTTTGTACGCAATATCAATGTATTCAACAGGATGTTTCCCCAAGAAAAAGTTTATCTGCATTTCGACAATACCGGATATGCCAAAGGCGAAACCATTTGGTTTAAGGCCTACGTGCTGCGCACAGATTCCAGGAAACCTTCCAATCTGAGCCATGTTCTTTATGTGGAGCTCATCAATCCTGCAGGAGAAGTCTGTGAAACACAGAAAATCTTTTTGGAAAATGGTCACGGACACGGAGACTTTAAGCTGGACAAACCGATGGGAAGCGGATTTTATGAAATTCGAGCTTATACCAGATACATGACCAACTGGGACACCTACAATACCTTTTCGCGCATTTTTCCCATCTTCTCTAAAGGTAAGCAGAATGCCCAAAATAATCAGGAAATCAATGCCGTAGAGAATAAAATCAATTTCAACAGCGTTCACTTGCGTCTGCCTGGATACCAGGAATTACTGAAAGCCAACAACAATTCTAAATCTCTCGGAAAGTTCTCTTTTGACAAGAATGGCAACATCGTAGAAGATTCTGTTAAGAATACGGAAAGGAATCAGAAAAGGATTTTCAACAGAAATAAGGAATTGAACGTGACCTTCTACCCGGAAAGCGGTTCACTTGTTCACGGACTTCAAAGTCGAGTAGCTTTCGAAATCGAACAGGGTGATTCCGTAAAAGAAGCTGCCATCGCTTTTCTTTTAAATAACCACGGAGACACCCTTGCTGCCGTACATACCATTCGCGAAGGACGCGGCATATTTACTTGCCTGCCTGATTCCGGAAGACTTGTTTTGGGCGTTCCTATCGACAAACAAAAGAAACTCAAACTTTTTCCCTTACCAACGGTAAAAGAAGAGGGATGCACACTAACCCTGCAAGATCAGACCAAAGACAGCCTGATGGTGGAGATGGAAGCTACCAAGACTTTTGCAGGACAATTGCTCGGATTGAGTCTGCAAAGAAACGGGGAGGTCTATTATTTCGATACCTTGACCATTGGAAAGGATGCCGTTGTAATGCCCTTCGTTCGCAGCAATCTGCCGGCCGGTGTTAGTCAGATTACCCTTTTCAACAGCGAAGGAAGAATCCTGGCAGAGCGGTTGTTCTTCATTCCGCCCGCTGAAGACGATTCTCGAAAAATTAAAGTGACACCTACAGTTCAAACCATTTCACCATGCGCCAAATTGGGACTTGATCTGGAAGCCCAAGCAGGAAGCAGCGTTTCTCTTTCTGTCGTAGACAATGCCACGGTTTTCAATGATGGAAACCATGAAAACTATTTGTCTTACTTGTTACTTTCATCGGATTTGAAAGGATATATCAACAGGCCCGACTATTACTTTGAAAGTGACGATGCCGAACATCGCCTGGCAGCAGATTTGTTGACCATGGTACAAGGATGGAGAAAATATGACTGGATGGTCATGTCCGGACAAGAGACCTTTCATGAGAAGCAACCACGAGAAAACGCACTCTATCTGGATGGAAGGCTGAAACCGAACTCCATATTTGGAGTTGGCAAGTTACTTTCCAAAAAAGAAACGCAAAGTGATTTTGGAAAGATTCAGTTGGAAGCCACTTTTTACAATCAGAACGGCGATTGGTTCAAAGGAAATGCGGTTTCCGATACGGCAGGTTATTATGCCTTGAAAATTCCCAATTGCGATGGAGAATGGATATTGATTATAAACACATCAAAAAACGGGAAACAAAAAAATTGCAATGTAACCATTAATCGTTGGTTTTCACCGGAACCACGACTACTCTCATTCCGGGAAATTACGCTGAAGCAACCAGAAACAGAGAAAAGTCCAAATCTGACCTATATTCCATTGCCAGACTCTCTGCTGCATAAGCCAAAAGAAGTTCATAAAGACATTTTGCTGGGACAGGCGGTGGTAAAAGCCAAAAAAGCAGACCCATTACATAAATCTTGGACCGGAGAAGACATGATGGAAAAGGCTAATAATGTCATTTTTTATGACTGCGATGCCATTACCGAAAAGATGAAAGACAACGGAGAAATAATTCCCGGTGTCTATGAATGGATAAAGAATAAGGAATATTTTAAGAAACAAGTGTTCGAAAAAGACAATTCTTCACTGTGGTTTGTCAACGATCCACAACATATTACCTACCAGACAAATACTCGCAGTTTTAGTAATAGAAATGCTCCAGAAAAAATACCAGATTTATATTTGGATGATATTAGGACAATGTATATAATAATCAGACCAGTAGAACCAGCAAGTCTATATGGAGAATGGCCTTTAGTTGTTTATGCTTTTACGCACAAATTTGTTGATATAAAAACGAAGGGAGTACGTAAGACATATTTCAAAGCCTATAATGTGCCAGAGACATTTCAAATGAACAATTACGACCTGATGCCACCGGAAAAAGATTTTCGCCGTACACTCTACTGGAATCCGGACGTAAAAATAGGGAAAGACGGGAAAACAAAAGTGGAATTTTGGAATAATTCTACCTGTAAACAATTTAGTGTTTCTGCAGAAGGCATCACACCGGATGGAAAACCAATCTGCAATTAAACCACCAGTAGTTCTCCTTGAAAAAATATAACAAAACAAAAAGTAACAAATAAACTTTTACTGCATTCTTTTCATCTTTGAGTAGATTCAAATTATATTATTTAGAACCTCAAACAAATCACAAAATCAAAATAAATTTTGTACATTTGCCTCGGCTAAAGCCTTTCTACAAAGAGGGAATCCAAATATGAACGAAGACGAAAACAACCCGATAGAACATTCCGACTATAAACCTGCCGCATCAACAGGTGACGACCTAGCACGCCACCATCTCTCTGAGATGTATCAAAACTGGTTTTTAGATTACGCATCCTACGTTATTTTAGACCGCGCCGTACCTCATTTGGCTGATGGTTTGAAACCCGTACAACGCCGTATCCTATACTCCATGAAGCGGATGGACGACGGGCGATATAACAAGGTAGCGAACATTGTGGGTCATACCATGCAATTTCATCCTCATGGCGACGCCTCCATCTATGGCGCCCTTGTACAAATGGGACAACGTGACCTCCTCGTAGATTGTCAGGGAAACTGGGGAAACATTCTGACAGGCGATGCAGCTGCTGCACCACGATATATTGAAGCGCGACTTTCAAAATTTGGGCTCGATGTCATGTTTAACGAAAAAACGACCGATTGGAAACTTTCTTACGACGGCCGTAACAAAGAACCCGTCACCCTGCCTGTAAAATTTCCATTGTTACTTGCACAGGGAGCCGATGGCATCGCCGTCGGACTTTCAGCTAAGATTTTGCCACACAATCTGAACGAACTCTGCGACGCGGCAATACATTACCTCCACAATGAAGATTTTAAACTTTATCCCGACTTCCAAACCGGAGGCAGCATTGACATCTGTCGCTACAATGACGGAAAACGCGGCGGCAACTTAAAAATCAGAGCCAAAATAGACAAACTCGATAATAAGACCCTTGTCATCACAGAAATTCCTTACAGCAAGACCACATCTACCGTTATTGAAACCATTCTGAAGGCCATCGAAAAAGGAAAAATCAACGCCCGCAAAGTAGAAGACAATACGGCAGCAAAAGCTGAAATTGTAGTTCACCTTACTCCCGGAACGAGTTCCGACAAGGCCCTTGATGCACTCTATGCCTTTACAGACTGTGAAGTAAGTGTAGCCCCGAATTGCTGTGTCATTAAAGATGATAAACCGCAGTTTCTCGCTGTCAGCGACGTACTGCGTTACTCAGTAAGCAATACAAAAACCTTACTGCAAAAGGAATTACAAATACGCCGTGCTGAAATTCTTGAAGATCTCCACTTCTCCTCTCTTGAAAGCATTTTTATAAATGAGCGCATCTATAAAGACAAAGAATTTGAGAACGCTCCCACTATGGACGCCGCTTGTGAGCATATCGACAAACGCCTCACCCCCTTTTATCCTCAAATAGTACGGGAAGTAACAAAAGACGATATCCTGAAATTGATGGAAATCAAAATGGCCCGCATTCTCAAGTTCAATAAGGACAAAGCCGAAGAAGCTATTGTCCGTATGAAAGGAGAAATAGAAAAGATCGACCAAGACTTGCAGAATATGATAGAAGTAACCTGCAATTGGTTTCAGCTGATCAAGAATAAATACGGTCCTGCACATCCACGCCATACGGAAATTCGCTCATTCGACACCATTGAACGCTCCAAAGTAGTCGAAGCTAACGAAAAACTCTATATCAACCGTGAAGACGGTTTTATTGGTACAGCCCTGAAAAAAGATGAATTCGTTTCTGTCTGCTCGGACATAGATGATGCCATCTTATTCTACCGCGACGGAACCTATAAAGTAGTCCATATTCAGGACAAACTCTTTGTCGGTGAAACCGAGAAGAGTAAAGCTGAAGGTCGCAAAGCAGAAATTATTCACCTCGTCGTATTTAAGAAAAACGACAAGCGCACCATTTATAACGTCATCTATCATGACGGACGCAAAGGAAATTATTACATGAAACGTTTCTCCGTAACCGGCGTAACGCGTGACCGCGAATATGACCTCACCGCAGGTACACCGGGAAGCCGGGTCATGTATTTTTCAGCAAATGCAAACGGAGAAGCTGAAACAGTGAGAGTCACGTTACGTCCACAACCCAAGTTAAAGAGAATTTGTTTCGACATGGACTTTGCAGACCTTAAAATCAAAGGCCGTCAAAGTATGGGAAACCTAGTCACAAAAAACCAGGTATACCGCATTGTACTTAAATCTCATGGAGCTTCTACGCTCGGCGGGCGTAAAGTGTGGTTTGATAACGATATACACCGTCTCAACTTTGATGAGCACGGCGAATATTTAGGTGAATTCGGAGGGCAAGACCGCGTATTGGTTATTCTGAATAACGGAGATTTCTATACTACTGATTTCGACGTAAACAATCACTACGAAACAGATTTGAATTATATTGGCAAGTATAACGCCAGCACCGTATGGAGCGCCGTGCTACTTGATGCTGACAACAACAATTATCCCTACCTGAAACGTTTTCAACTGGAAAACAGCAACAAGCACCATAGCATTCTGGGAGAAAATGCCCAGAGCCGTCTCATCTTACTCACTCGTGAAGTTTATCCCCGTATTCGCGTCACCTATCAACCGGAGGCGCATCAAGAACCTGAAGAAATTGAAATTTATGACTTTGTAGGCGTAAAAGGCTATAAAGCCAAAGGCAAACGCCTCACGACTCTCGCCACAACTGAAATTGAAGAGATGGAACCTCTCCGCAAACCTGAACCTGACGAGGAACAAAAAGATGAGGAGAATGACACCGACAATTACGATGACGACGTAGAGAACAACGATGATCCAGACTCCTATAAGACGGAAGACGACATCCGCGACGAAATAACGGGCCAACTCAGTCTATTCTAAAACCATAAATATCATTATCCACGATGAAACATACCCTGTTAACTTTTATCGTTCTTTTAATTGGACTTTCTTCTATCTCAGCACAGGAACGAATTCCGGAAAAAGGAGAAATGCCTATTCTAGCATGGTACAGCATCCCTGACAGTGCCTGCAACGTTCAACGCTATCAAGAATTACGTGATGCCGGTTTTACAGCTACATTTCCTCATCTCAATACTCTTGGAGAAGTAGATCGCGCCTTGGCTGCATGCAAACAGACAAACCTTAAACTTCTCGTGAAATGCGACGAACTCTGGAACAAAACAGAAGAAACCGTAAATTACCTCAAAAAGAATCCAAACGTATTGGCCTATTTTCTGCGTGATGAACCCGTATGTAAAGAATTTGCAGATTATGGAACCAAAGTAAAAGAAATACAAACGCTTGACCCCGAACGAAGCTGCTACATCAATCTACTGCCAGACTGCGGTGCCGCTGCATTGGGAGCTCCCTATCCAGAATATGTGGAGCGCGGCATTAAGGAACTCGGGATAAAAATTGTTTCGTTTGATATTTACCCCATACGCTACGACGGCGTACTCAGCACATGGTATTATCAACTCGAAACCGTCTCTGCTGCCGCCCGTAAAGCCAACCTGCCTTTCTGGGCCTTTGCCTTGCTCACAACCCACGGCAACTATCCAACCCCCTCCCTCGCTTCTCTACGTTTACAACTCTACAGCGACTTGGCTTACGGTGCACAATGCCTTCAATATTTCACTTACTGGAACCCCATTGACGTCACTTTTGATTATAGATTCGCACCTATCGCCGTGAACGGGAAACGTACTTTCATTTATGATCTTGTAAAACAAATGAATCACGAAATACAGCAGGTTGCAGGCGTTTTTATAGATGCAAAAGTGGAATCTGTACGCCATTTGGGTGACCATATGCCTTATGGCATTATGCGCCTTACCACACTACCTAAAGGTTTCAGCGTAATCGACACTCACGGTGCACACGCCCTTGTTTCACAACTCAACAACAATGGGCATCACTACGTGGTGATACAAAATTGTGAATTGGAGAGCAGCATGATGCTCACCTTAGACATGTCACCAACCATAAAAAGAGTACTCAAAGACGGAACCATCGTCAATACAGCTCTTTATGACAATACAGCACGTCTAGATCCAGGTGACATTCAAATATACACTTATTAGATTTCCTCCTTCAAAATACTTACTCAACAATTTCAAATGAAACAGACTATGAAGAACTCGATTACACTAATTTGCATCATTCTTGGACTTTTCTCTACTGAGGTACGCGCACAAAATAGAATTCCGCAAAAAGGAGAAATCCCCATTCTTGCATGGTACAGCATCCCTGATAGCGCCTGCACATTGACACGTTATCAAGAACTTCAAAACGCAGGATTTACAGCCACGTTTCCACATCTCAACACAATGGCAGAAGTAGATCGCGCATTAGCAATGTGTAAAAAAACCAATCTAAAACTTTTGGCTACTTGTAGCGAAATTTCGAATAAAACCACCGAAGCCGTCAATCATCTTAAAAAAAATCCCAACCTCCTCGCTTACTTTTTGCAAGATGAACCCGTATGCAGTCAGTTTGCTGATCTTGGCGCAAAGGTAAAACAAATTCAGACACTCGACCCTAAACATTCCTGTTATATCAATCTCTTACCGGATTGCGGAGCCGACAGAATGGGTGCCCCCTACCCCGAATATGTAGAACGCGGTATCAAAGAACTCGGAACTAAAATAGTTTCGTTCGATATTTATCCTATTCATTACACCGGCATTGTCGACACTTGGTATTGGCAACTTGAAGTAGTCTCATCTGCTGCCCATAAAGCAAACCTGCCTTTTTGGGGGTTTGCTCTGCTATGCACGCACGGCGACTACCCCATGCCAACACTTGCGTCTCTTCGTCTGCAACTCTACGGAGACCTCGCCTATGGAGCTCAGTGCCTGCAATATTTCACTTATTGGAATCCCATTGACATCAATTACGATTTCAGATTTGCACCCATAGACATCAATGGAAAACGCACTTTCATTTATGACCTTGTAAAACAAATGAACCAGGAAATTCAACAGATTGCAGGTGTCTTCATCGGAGCAAAAGTAGAATCGGTTCGCCATCTGGGCGACCATCTACCATATGGAATGATGCGCCTCTATAATCTTCCTGCCGGTTTCAGTATCATTGACACTCACGGCGCTCATGCCCTCGTTTCGCAACTCTCTAACGACGGTCACAACTATGTAGTCATCCAAAACTGCGAATTGGAAAAACCAATGATGCTCAGTGTCAGCACATCTGCCTCGATCAAGCGTGTTCTCAAAAACGGTTCCATTACAAAAGCTTCTATTTATGCAAATACAAACCGCGTAGACCCCGGAGACATTCAAATTTACACCTACTAGTCTTTGATCGTTTTGCATATGAAAACAGCAAAAATCCTCATACTGCTCTTCCTTTGCATCACACCATTTGCTGTGGCACAGGAAAAGCCAGACTCCATACCCACATGGACACAGGATAACAGTTTCCGCACCCATGCCACAATGTTCGGAATGGGGCATCTCAACATGTTGGATACTTATCTCTCACCGGAAGAATATACTGGCACCCAATTCAAACTAATGAGAGAAAACATGCGCATGACGCGACTCATAAACAATCGCGTAAGCGTACAAAACATTATACAGGGGGATTTTGCTTATACGAAATCACCTACTGAAGACGGCAAACAACTCTCCGGCATGTTCGGATGGAACCTTACATGGCATTACAACTTTACTGTCACACCCGCACTCCACATTCTAGCTGGTCCGGGTATAAGCATTAATGGCGGTTTCACCTACAATACGCGCAACGGCAACAACCCCGCACAGGCCCGACTATCCACAGACCTTAATCTATCTGCGATGGCCATCTATAAGCTATGCCTTTGGAATCGTATTTTCACTTTACGATACCAAGCAAATATTCCCTTCTTGGGACTGATGTTTTCACCAAATTATGGACAATCCTACTATGAAATCTTTTCGCTTGGCAACTACGACCATAACATTTGTTTGACCAATACTTTTCAAGCCTTTTCGATCAATCAACTATTCTCTCTAGACATTCCTATTTACAACGCCCTACTACGCATAGGATATTTAGGTTCAATCCAGCAAAATCAAATTAACAATTTAAAACAGCATGACTGGAGCAATTTGTTTATAATCGGATACGTAAAACATTTTTACCTCATAAAGAACAAAAACAGTCATCACCCTCAAATTGCCCACAAATGAAATTTCTGCATCAAATAGAACTCTTACTTGCTGTTGCATTTTTTCCTTTACTCTTGATGTCCTGTATAACAGAAGATACGCATAGTGACTCGGTAAATGGAAATTTCCAAGCTCTCTGGCAAATTTTGGATGAACATTATTGTTTTTTTTCAGAAAAGTCAGACAATTATGGGCTAGACTGGAATAAAGAATATACCTACTACAAAGAAAGGCTCTCACCGAGCATGACTGATGAGCAATTGTTTGATGTATTTGCACGTATGCTGCGAGACTTGCGAGATGGTCACGTCAATTTGTCTTCCTCTTTTAATACAGCGCGTTTTTGGGATTGGTATGAGAAATATCCTGCGAACTTTAGTGACAGTATTCAGCGACTTTATCTCGGCACAGACTATTATCTCACAGCAGGCATAAAATACCGGATTTTGGATGACAATATCGGTTACATTTACTGTGGCTCCTTCGATAACACATTCGGCAGTGGAAATCTCAGTGCTATTTTTTCAAAACTTGCTATTTGCAATGGAGTCATTGTTGATGTTCGCAATAACGAAGGTGGAATGCTTACTTCTGCCCAAGCCCTTGCCGAATGCTTCACCAATGAAGAAATCACGGGAGGGTACATCTGTCATAAAACAGGAAAAGGACACAATGAATTTTCATCACCTGAGGCTATCAAACTTACACCTGCTACCGGCGTAAGATGGCAGAAAAAAGTTGTTGTACTCACAAATCGACGTTGTTATAGCGCAGCAAACTCTTTTGTCATGTATATGAAAGCCTGTTCAAATGTAACTGTAATGGGAGCAGAAACAGGCGGAGGTGGAGGACTTCCATTCGGTTCCGAGTTGCCTAATGGATGGGCACTCCGATTCTCAGCCTGCCCCATGTACGACAGGAATATGAACTGCACGGAGTCTGGCATCGAACCGGATGTTTCTGTCAATATGACACAGTTAGACATGGCCAGAAACGTTGATACCATCATAGAAACAGCCCGATACTTTCTCAAAAAATAATTTATCAGCCGTTTCATGAGTTTTTTTCAATTAAATGTATTAAATTTGCACCCAGAAAAGCGCCTGTGGCGAAATTGGTAGACGCGATAGACTTAGGATCTATTGGCTCCGGTCTTGCAGGTTCGAGTCCTGTCAGGCGCACAAGTTAAAGCCAAATATCTTTCTTTATGATGATGTTTGGCTTTTATTGTTGCAAGAAAGTATCAACAATGAAAGAACAACTTTTCAGAAAACAGATAGAGGAATGGTACAGTTTAAACCGGCGTGAACTGCCTTGGCGCGACATTACAGACCCGTATCGCATCTGGGTAAGCGAAATCATTTTGCAACAAACTCGGATTGATCAAGGGCTCAATTATTACCTGCGTTTTTTGGAACAATTCCCTGATGTTTTTACGTTGGCCAAAGCCAGTGAAGACGATGTACTAAAAGCATGGGAGGGGCTGGGCTATTATTCGCGTGCGCGCAATCTGCACACTGCTGCTCAGACAATCGCGGCTCTCGGCAAATTTCCTTCAACCTATCCCGAAGTCAAAGCCCTTAAAGGCGTAGGCGACTACACCGCTGCTGCCATCTGCTCTTTCGCATTCTCATTACCGGTAGCTACCGTTGATGGCAACGTATATCGCGTATTGTCACGTATTTTTGGGATCGATCTACCGATTGACACCACAGAGGGTAAACATTTTTTTCAAGATTTGGCCAACAAACTACTGGACCAACAACATCCAGCCGACTATAATCAGGCCCTGATGGATTTTGGAGCCTTGCAGTGCAGGCCGATCAATCCCGACTGCGAAAATTGCCCTATGCAAACAGAATGCATCGCCTTACGTAATGGAATCACCGAGAAATTACCGATCAAGTTGCATAAAATGGAACAAAAACATCGCTATTTCTCTTACTTCTTCATCATCAATCAAGATCGGCTACTCATCCACAGACGCAGCAATAATGATATCTGGAAAGGACTTTACGAACCATTTCTCGTTGAAACAAAAAATTCAAACACAGCCGACGTCATTCGCTATCCCTGGATAGATGCCGTTATGAGTGAGCGGTGCGCATCACTGAGCATTTTACGCCAAAACGTTAAGCACGTTCTCACACACCGCATTATTCATGCCGATTTCTTTTTGCTTCGTCTTGCTCAAAATGCCGAACACCTCTGCACAAACTTACCAAAAGATTATTTTTTTGTTCCGATGGACCAACTCAGCACTTATGCTTTTCCCGTTCTCATCGACTTGAATTTAATCAAGGAATAGTTTTTTCGTAACACGCAGCCATTAGAAAAAGCCTTCTCAAAAACAAAAAATTACTTATTAAATAAATCAAAAAGGTAAGTTACCTTTCCTATTATAGCTTGATTTGCAGAACGCGAAAAAACGTCTTTTTTGGAATTGCCGTAAATATCATTCAAACCATAATAATAACGTCCTTCAAGTATAAAATGACCTACTCCGGTATTCATTTCCAAACCAGCACCACCTGTTAATCCATAATCTATTTTTCGCTGAATGGCCATTCCATATTGCTGATAAACGTTATTCGGACGATCCGGATTACCTGAAGTATTCAGTGTCCAGGTAGCACTTTGTTTGGACGTATCACCCAAATAAAGAGAAATTTGAGGTCCAGCCAATAGGAAAAACATCAGACCATTCGTCTCCTTTCCCCACGCCAAACGGGTCATCATAGGTAACTGTACATATCCTATTTTTCGTTGATAAGTATCTGGCAATGGCTCGCTCGCACTATTCATCACGTTTTCACTCCATCCCAAACTCATATAGTTCAATTCTACTTGGAGTGCACAAACCGTAGAAAAATACTTCTCACAAGTATAGCGTAACGTCAAGCCCACTGTAGGGCACATCAATTGTCCTTGTTTGATCGTTGGGTCAAAATCAACGGAAGCAAAACTAACTCCAACATTGCCACCAATACTCAATTGTGAACGGCTCTCGCCTATTTGAGCACGTAGAGTTACAGTAGTCACAATAGATAAAAACAGAAACAGACAGAAAATTCTTTTCATTTCTTTTCAATGATTTCAATTTGATGCGAAGGTGCGTAATGTATCAGTTGCATTTGATGATTTGTCAAACCGCCCCAAGTCGTTTCGCGTTGCATAATAAATTTATTTTGAAGAGGATGAGTATAAATATCATGAGTACCGAAACTTCGACCATAACGTTGTAAACCTTTTAAAAAATAAATACCACTATCAAAACCGTAAACAGCTACGCGTGGAGTAACCTGAAGCATTTCTGAATGAAAATTGCTGTGAAACTCGTTACTAAAGAGCCGATACCCGTGTGCGGCATAGTTCAAATAAAACGGACTGAAAATATATGTATTGACAGCATAATAGTCTTCAAGCAGACGGGAAACATAAACTTGCCATTCAGGAAAGCCAAAGAGTTTCACCTTTAATTCTGGATGGGCATGTATCACATTTCTGAACACGGGCATCAATATATTCAGCGATTTCTGATCTGCCGAAGTCAGCATGACAACGTTCTCTCGATCCGGGTCCAAACCAGACAACAGCGTCTTTTCAGACACCGGAAGTTTAACAGAGCGAACATCCGCCAAATTTTTCTTCAAAAAAGAAATAACAGGTTCCACCGGACGATCTGTTTGAACCAGCAGAAAATTGTGATGAGCAAACGTCGTATGAAACAGTGTACTAACCTCCTGATACTGTATACTGTCGGGTGCATTCAATACAAAGAAGAAGGGGTTTGAACGCACCTCTTCACTCTTACTATAGAAAGGCACGACCATCGGTATTTTGTATTTTTTTGACAATTCGCTCACAACCTTAATTTGTTCCACATCCACAGGACCGAAAATAATATCCAGCATCGGCATGATGGGCCTTTGCAACACCTCCTCCAAATCAGCTTTAGTCCTGCCGGCATCAAAAGTGTAAATTTCAAAAGAAACTCCCGTTCGCTTTAGACTGTCAACAGCCATGAGTAACCCTCGATAATAATCCAACGTACGAACTGCAACTGTTGTTTTTTCCTTTAAGGGTAATATCACACCTACGCGGATTGTAGAAAGCCCTTGTCCTGTCTTTCGGGAACGATTAAATAGTTCTTCGTTGGTTGGTATTTCTTCTTTATCTTCTTTTTTTTCTTCATGATATGGAATACACAACACCATTTTCTTTTTCAATTTGAAACCTTCCTTCCAGGTTTCCGGATTCGCTTTCAATAATTCCTCCAGCGTCACGCCATAGTTTTGGGCTATACTGTAAAGCGTCTCTTTCCGCTTCACTTCGTGCATTTCTCTGCATCTGGAACCTGCCAATCCAGTAGGCTCTTTCTTTTCTACTACCACAGTGTCCTGCTTTTCCTCTTCCACGACAGTTTCCGAAGGAATGAGTATCACCGTTCCAATCTTAAAATTTTCTGCAGTAAGCCCTGGATTGGCTACACAGATATCTTCTGCACTGACTTTGTAAAGACGAGTCAGAGCATACAGCGTTTCTCCTTTCTGTATAGTGTGGAAACGATGTACCCCACTCTTCGTAGACGTCGTTTCCTGAGAGGCACACGTTTGACTCCCAACTGCTAAAAGCAATAAACACAACACTAGGACTTTAAAAATTCTGCCTTTCATCATGCAGTAAGATTATTTAAGACCACAAAAGTACAAAAAAAGCGGCTAATTCATCGGAAAAGTGTATTTTTGCAGAAAGTTTAAGAGATATGAACCGCTACTTTCTAACCACCTTTATAATATTTCTTTTATCTATCAAGGGGATTCATGCCCAAGAAAATCCCTCTGCCACCCCAAAGATGGTCATTGAAACTACCGAAGGAAATGAAGAAGACCAAACTTATTCCGGTTCTGCTCCCATTGTAGCCCATTTTACATCCAATCCCACTAACGTTGGTTCCTACACGCCACATTACGAATGGCACGTATACCTGTCGGGTAAACAAGATTCACCTTACCTCATTCGTTATGATCGGGACTTTGACTACACTTTTGAAAAATCCGGCACCTCAGATATTAATCTTACCATTTCCTTTGTAAATGGCACAGACACCATTTTATATCAACTTGATGACCCATTTTCAGTCACAGCCAGCGAGTCTGTCCTCAAGGTACCAAACGCCTTTTCACCCAATGGTGACGGTCAAAATGATATTTTTAAAGTTAAAGACGATTATAAAAGCATTATTGAATTTCACGGATATATCTTTAATCGATGGGGAAAGAAACTTTTTGAATGGGATAACATTGCTCAGGGCTGGGATGGTAAAGCCGAAGGTTCTGAAGTAAGTGAGGGTGTTTATTTTTGCCGTATTGATGCAAAAGGCGCCGATGGGAAAATTTACAAAATTCGAAAAGCTATTAATCTGCTTCGCAGCTATATCAACGAAGGAAATTCAACAACCACTGGAAAATAATCATGCCGAAAAGCAACAACATTTGTGTTTGGGGAGCGCGAGTCAATAATTTAAAAAATATCGATGTAACGATTCCCCGCGACAGTTTGACTGTCATTACGGGTCTCAGCGGCAGTGGAAAAAGCTCGTTGGCCTTCGATACCATTTTTTCAGAAGGACAGCGTCGATATATTGAAACTTTTTCTGCCTATGCGCGCAATTTTATGGACAACATGCAGCGCCCCGATGTAGATAAGATTTCAGGTCTGAGTCCAGTCATCAGCATAGAGCAGAAAACCACGAACAAGAATCCGCGTTCCACGGTAGGCACTGTCACCGAAATTTATGATTTTATGCGCCTGCTTTATGCCCGCGTTGGAGAGGCCTATTCTTATGTTACAGGGAAAAAGATGGTGAAATATACCGAGGAAAAAATTCTTTCACTTCTGCTGGAGAAATATGCCAATCATAAAATATTCTTACTGGCACCTGTCATTCGCAACCGCAAAGGTCATTACAGGGAACTTTTTGAAACGATTCGCCGAAAAGGATTCCTTTATGCTCGTGTAGATGGAGAAATCACAGAAATCGTCAAAGGGCTCAAAGTAGATCGCTACAAAAACCACAATATAGAAATTGTCATCGACAAACTAATTGTCAATGGAGAATTCAAAGAACGCCTTGTTAAAAGTGTTTCAACGGCTTTCAAAAATGGAGAAGACCTTCTCGCCATACTCGACGACACAAACAAATCACTTAGCTATTACAGCAAACATCTGATGTGTCCCGATTCTGGCATTTCTTATCGCGATCCTTCACCTCACGATTTTTCTTTCAATTCGGTCATGGGGGCCTGTCCACGTTGCAAGGGACTGGGCTTCATCCACGTTATCAATATCGAAAAAGTTATTCCCGACAAAAAGTTGTCCATCCGCAAGGGAGGCATTGTACCCCTTGGAAAATACACAAATTCCCTAATATTCTGGCAAATTCAATCTCTTCTCGAAGAATATGACTGCACCCTGGACTCTCCTATTGCTGATATTCCCGAAGAAGCTCTCGACGAAATCTTCAGTGGAACAGATCACGATTTACGTGTTGAGGCATCTCTCATTCACGCTTCCAACGACTATTATGTAGCCTATGAAGGTCTTGTAAAATATATTCAGCAGATGAGTGACCGCGAAATGACCGCGGCAGCACAGCGTTGGGCAGACCAATTCAACAAAGTTTCAGAGTGTCCGGAATGTCACGGTGCCCGCCTTCAGAAAGAAGCGCTTCACTTCTTTATCAACGGGAAAAACATTCACGACGTTTCAACAATGGATCTTAAAACGCTTTATGAATGGATTCAGGACGTTCCGGTCCATCTCAGCGAAACGCAAAATAAAATTGCCAGTGAGATCCTCAAAGAAATTAGTAAACGTCTAAAGTTTATACTCGATGTGGGATTGGACTATCTCTCGCTTAATCGTTCCTCTGTTACCCTCTCTGGCGGTGAAAGCCAACGCATTCGCCTGGCCACACAAATAGGTTCACAACTCATTAATGTACTCTATATTCTGGATGAGCCCAGCATCGGTCTGCACCAACGCGATAATATGAAACTCATTCAGTCACTCAAAAAACTGCGCGATATCGGCAACACGGTTATCGTTGTGGAACATGATCGTGATATGATGCTCCACGCCGACTACATTGTGGACCTGGGACCACGCGCAGGACGTCTCGGTGGAGAAGTTGTCTTTCAGGGAATTGTTTCTGAGATGCTTCTTTCTGATACACTTACAGCACGCTATTTGAATGGCAAGATATCCATCAAAATACCGGAACAGCGACGCAAGGGCAATGGCAAATTCCTCAAGATCATCGGAGCCTCCGGTAATAATCTGCAACATCTGGATGTTTCCTTTCCGTTAGGTACTCTCATCTGCGTGACAGGCGTTTCAGGCAGCGGCAAATCCTCCCTCATTTCTGACACACTGCAACCCATACTCTCGCACTATTTTTTTAGAGCTCTTTGTGAGCCTCTCCAATACGACAGCATCGAAGGTCTGAAATATTTGGATAAGGTGGTCAGTGTGGATCAGAGTCCATTGGGACGCACACCGCGCTCCAACCCCGCTACCTATACCAGCGTTTTCACTGACATTCGCAACCTTTTTGTCAACTTGCCCGAAGCCGTCATTCGTGGTTATAAAGCCGGACGCTTTTCGTTTAACATTTCGGGAGGACGCTGTGCTACCTGCAACGGTAATGGTTATAAATCCATTGAGATGAATTTTCTGCCTAACGTTCTCGTTCCTTGCGAAACCTGCCACGGCAAACGCTATAATCGCGAGACACTCGAAGTACGTTTCAAAGGCAAAAGCGTTGCAGACGTTCTTGACATGACCATCAATCAAGCTGTGGAGTTCTTTGACAAAGTTCCCGCCATTCTCCGTAAGATCAAAGTTCTGCAAGATGTTGGGTTAGGCTATATCAAATTGGGGCAATCTTCCACGACCCTTTCCGGAGGCGAAAGCCAACGTGTAAAATTAGCCACTGAACTCAGCAAAAAAGATACGGGCAAAACGCTCTACATTCTGGACGAACCCACCACAGGACTTCATTTTGAAGATATTCGCGCCCTTATGAACGTTCTCGCTCAACTTGTTGACAAAGGCAATACCGTGATTGTCATCGAACATAATCTAGATGTTATCAAGATGGCCGACTATATTATTGATATGGGCCCAGACGGAGGTCATGCCGGGGGACAAATTGTGGCCACAGGCACACCTGAACAAGTAGCACAATGCGGTAAGGGATTTACTTCAGAATTTTTAAAACAGGAATTGGGACTATGAAACTCAAAAAAACCAATGCAGCTCGCTTACTCGACCAGGCAGACATAAAATATGAACTCGTTCCATATGAGGTGCATGAGGAAGATCTCAGTGCCACAACCGTCGCCAAAAGTTTGGAAGAAAACGTTGCACAGGTTTTCAAAACCATCGTTATGACCGGCGACAAAGTGAAATTTTTTGTTTGCGTAGTACCGGGAGCACAGGAAGTAAACCTCAAAGCTGCTGCCAAGATCAGCGGGAACAAGAAATGCGAATCCCTCCATCTCAAACTCCTCCTATCCACTACGGGATATATTCGTGGCGGTTGCTCACCTATCGGCATGAAAAAGTTATTCCCCACTTACATCGACACCAGTGCACAGCAATTTCCATTTATTTTTGTCAGCGCAGGTCAACGCGGACTCCAACTCAAAATTTCACCCCAAGATTTAGCCAACATTTCAGAAGCCATCTTTGCTGAAATTGCCACAGAATAACTCTCCATTTTCCTAAACTTGAGCTTCGTAAAACCAAGTTCTACTTACTTCAAAATATATTTGTTCTATATTTTACCCACTCCCAAACTTCTTTATCTGCAAAAAATCGGACGTGAATTAAAGGTCCACGATTGTAATGCCCGCACCTCCGAATTGTACGTGCTCATCACGACAATCCGTTACGCCAGGAACGGTTCGTAAATATTGGCGAATAATTTTGCGCAGATATCCGGTACCCGTACCGTGTAGAATGCGTACGCGGGCCACACCGAGCAAAATGGCATCATCTATAAAATAAGTCACAGCAGCCAGGGCCTCTTCTCCGTTCATGCCACGCACGTCGATGTCAGGTTTAAAATTCAATTTCTTCTCGTAGATTTCATCGCGTGTAGCTTTCCCGATTACTGAGATAACAGGTTGTACCGCTTCAATTTCAGGAGCTGAAGTTGCCATCAGTCTTTCCGCCTCAATGCGCAACTGCATACTGCCAACATTAAGCAAGGCCTCACGGCCATCCAATTTCATAATCTTGCCGACAGACGTTTGCCCTTTGATTTTCACGTACATTCCCACTTGCAGTCGCTGTTCGTCTTTTTTCTCGGATTTGTGCGAAATAGGAATCGGCGTTTGAATGCGCTGTTCCTCCTTGCGATTCTTCTGACGTTCCCGGCGGGCCTGAATTTGCTTTATTTTTCTAACTATTTGTTCCTCCAATTCGTTTTCGTCACTCTTCACAACCTGCTGTTTGAATTCGTCAAGCGATTGGCGCAATTTTTTCGTTTGTTCTTTTTCTGCCTGCGCTTCACGTATGGAGCGGATGGTGCTTTCTATCTGAGCGTTGCTCTCCTTAAGAATATTTTCAGCCTTTTCCTTCGCCACGCGCATCACCTCTCGGCGCTTCTCGGCCAATTCGTGCACATTGTTCTCGTATTGGTTCATCAGCTCCTCCAAGTGTTTCTCGCGCTGATGAATGGTACTACGTTTATTTTCCCAATAGCGTTTGTCGCGCACAATATCCTGCACGTATTTGTCACTCTGAATATAATCGGAACCCACACTCTCCGACGCTTCCCGGATCACATCCTCGGGAAGACCTATTTTACGGGCAATTTCAATGGCAAAAGAACTACCAGCATGACCAATTTGAAGTTCAAAAAGGGGTTGCATCAATTGACGATCATAGAGCATGGCACCATTCACAATCCCTTCATGGGTATCAGCAAAATATTTCAAATTTTGATAATGCGTGGTAATGATACCAAACGTTTTTTTCTGAATGAAACGGTTAAGAACAGCTTCCGCAATCGCAGCCCCGATTTGAGGTTCCGTGCCTCCGCCAAATTCGTCAATCAGGATCAGGCTGTGCGAGTCGCACTGTTTCATCATGATCTTCATATTCAACAAGTGACTTGAATAGGTACTCAGATCGTTCTCGATACTCTGCTCGTCACCAATGTCAATAAAAATACTCTTAAACAGTCCCACCTTGGAATTCTCCCTCATCGGCACAGACAGTCCGCATTGTACCATATACTGCAGTAACCCGGCAGTTTTCAGACACACCGACTTGCCTCCCGCATTGGGTCCTGAAATGAGCACAATCCTACGTCTCTCATCAACAGCAATATCCAGGGACGACATCTTTTTATCATGTTTCCGGAGCGACATTTGCAACAGCGGATGAATAGATTCGACCCAATCCATGAGGGGTTTGTCCTCTACAAGTGGCTCTATGGCTCCTATATTTTCAGCAAAAAGCGCTTTGGCACGGATAAAATCCAAGCGGCCCAAAAACTTATACGACTGCACCAGATTGTCGGCGTCTGGACGAATAAAATCGGCCACAGACATTAGAATCACAATGATGGCACGACGCTCTTCCAATTCCAATTCGCGTACTTTATTATTGGCCTCTACCACTTCTGCCGGTTCCACAAAAACCGTTTTCCCGGTAGCAGACTCATCATGGACAATGCCTTTAATTTTGCGTTTCAACGCCTGAGCAATGGGGATGACCAGACGGCCGTCGCGAAAAGTAGGCGACACGTCATGTTCCACATAGCCATTTTGTTGTGCGCTATGCAAAATGTTATGCAGATTCACCGTGATGCTGCGCTTCGTGGATACCAGATTCTTTCGAATCGTTTGCAATTCGGGTGAGGCGTTGTCCTTGATTTTGCCGAATTTATTCAGAATTTCGTCAATGCGCTGAATGATTTTCGGGAAACAAGCCACCTCCCTCGTCAATGCTTGAAGCGCCGGATAGTCCGACTCCGTTTGTTCGCCGTCTTCATTCTCCTCACCTTTAAAGAAATCCACAATTGTAGAAATCGTCACCAGAGAAGATTTCAATGCAAACAAGTCAGGCTCTTCCATATAAGTGCCTTTTACCTGAATGTGGATCAAGGCGGAACGCATATCTAGAAAATTTTCACTGGGAAAGTCGTCTTCTAATTGCAGGATGGTTCTGAATTCATGTATCTGCTGCAATTGGCGGCGTATATTGCTAACATCGTTTTGAAACGAAAGATTATCTACTTCCTCCGTACCTAGAGAAGAAAGGCACAAACCTTTCAATAATTTACGGATTTCAGAAAAACCAATTTTCGATTCAAAGTTCTTGGGGTAAATCATACTCATTTCTATCGAACCACAAAGTTACGAACTTTCTCGCCTACATTAGAAAAATATGTTCTCAAATTTGTTTTTTTCCAAATTAAATACTACTTTTGCACCGCAATCTAGCGAATGCGTCTGCGCATACCGCCCCTTTGTAAAAATAAGGAGAGATGGTAGAGTGGTCGATTACACCGGTCTTGAAAACCGGCATACGGCGACGTATCGGGGGTTCGAATCCCTCTCTCTCCGCAAATAACCCTAATTATTAGGTAGTTATAAACAAAGCACCCGAAAAGAAACCCGGAAACGGCCCTTTGGGTGCTTTTTTGTGCTTCCCAGCACTATCGTATAAACAAAGAAAGTAACTAAATTATCATCTTAACGAATCCAATTATTTTATTTATAAATCCGGCGGCTATACTAAGAACGTTCTTTTTCTTTAAGTAGAAATATAAACCAATTCCTAAAAATGTAACTGTTATAAGAATGTAGAAAATATAACGCCATCGGTAAGTGTCGGCGGCGGGCTTTTCCTGTGTTTCCGCCTGTGTGGAAGTATCGCTTTTAATTTCTTGGGCTGCTTTCATCTTTTTTGCTTCCTTCTTTTTGCTTACCCCGGATTTTTCTTCGGTCTTTTTTACTGAATACGTTTCTATACTTTTGATAGCTCCAACGTTAGGGGGCTTAGTCTGTGCTTCCTTTGCTCCTTGGTTAGCCGGCCATACCTTTGCCCCTTCCAGCTGCGTGGGTGCTTTTTTGGGTTCCGGGGGGTAATACTCTATCTTTGTATAATTAACTTCATAGCCGGCCTTTTTGGTCGTGTCTATGAAGGCGTAATTATCGGCCGTTGTCGTTTCGATTCTCTTTTCGTCTACCTTGGTCGTTACCTTAGTGGTAGTAGTTAGTTTATTGGCCGTGGAGCAACCAACCAATAAAAACCCAAGTAAACAACAAAATAGTAATGCTATAAAGTGCTTTTTCATACAATAAACTTTTTGGCGCGGTTATAAATATTTAACCTGTCCTGCAGGCCATTTGTACCGCCGTTAATTTTTCGGGTTATCTGTGTAAATACTTCCGTTTCCGTTTCTCCGCCCAATTGGTCGGAAAGACCATTTAGCCCTGCATGTTCCCAAAACCAAGCGGCTGACTGGGTGGCGTATTCCGGGCTTTGTAAAAGTTCCGGTTCTTCTACAAAATCAACTCCGAAAGGCAAAGCATACATTTTGTTACTGGCTTCATCGTAGTTGTTTTTTCCTGTTATCTGAATAAGCCCCCGGCCGCGGTATTTCCAACCTTCGCCGCTGGCTTCGTTCCCGTTCCCCATCCGGTTCGCATAAACGCGGTTTGCTATTGCTTCCGGCTTCCTTGCGTACTGGTTAGCTAAAGCCGACGTAGGAAAATACTTCTTAAATACAGCGCGTAACGATGCCGCGCTGTATTTAAGGTTTTCTACTGCAGTTTTAAGCTGCCCGCTTTCGTGTCCTACTTGCGCCAAAAATGCCCGGATACGGTGCTTATTCGTTATTCCGTACCTATCCATAGCGGCATTTAACGGCCCCAAATATTTGCGGCGGTTGTCTTCGATGCTTAGGGGATAAATGTGCCTAAGTGTTTCATTTGTTATACTCATGCTACTTTCTCCTTTTTGCTGAAAAAATTAAATAGGAATACGCCAGCAAAACCGGCCCCGGCTATCCATTTAAGCCAATTTTGCGGTACTGCTTGCTGAAAGTCTACCGGTAAGCTTGCGTAATAAAGCGGCAAGGCGGCCAAGGCCCCGGATACAACTTGAAATAGTTTTGCAAGGTGCGGCGTTTCTGCCTTCCATGCTTTTTTAAGCCTCGTTGTTAACTTCATTTTGTCGTGTTTTAAACTCTCCTAAATCTATATCAAAATGTCGCTCTGCCTTATTAACCATAATCTTTTGCAAGGTTTTGGCCCAACGGTTATTATTTTCGGAACTTTCATTTTCGAGTATGCTCCAAACTTGAACAAAGCAAAAAACGCCAGCTACTATATTGGCTAAATACAAGTCCCAAAATGGGAATATATAATCATCAATAAGATAGGCCAAAATTACCAAAGCGTATATTTTCAAAATAGTATTGAAAATACGCCGTGCATAGCTGCTTTTAAATTTGCCATCGCTGGATTTTGGGTATTTCTTACTTACTCTCTTTGAAAGTTTGAACGCTGTTACACAGTCGTAAATTACGGCTAATGTGCATATCAAAATAAACGGTATCGTAGGTTCTAAATATGCCAATATTGCCCCGAAAAAGCCTAAAATAGCTTTACCCGCCAACGAAAATATAGTTTTAATTATTTCGCCCATGGTCTTCTATTTTAGTGGTTAAACGCCGGCAGCCTGCAAATCTTCCTTAACCATAGCTTTAATAGAAAGAACTTCCGTTAAATAGGCTTCGTAATCTGCTTTGTCCATTTCATCTTTGGAAATTCCCAAGGTAAAAGCGTTGTACTTATTAATAAAACTAAACTCTTTGTTTTCATCGTAACGTGAACGAATAACAGCCCTTACGCATTTATCGTAATCCGGGTTTCCCCAAACTTGGACTGTATCGTATTCAAAATCGATTTTTGTTACGCCTTCGTTGCTTACTTCTACTTCCTTAATGTTGTAGTTATAATGAAAACTACCGTCACCTAAATTCAATATGATAGGTGGTCTAACGTCTGAATTTGATTTCATACTTTGTATTTTTAGAAAGATTATTAATTAAATTTCTGCTATCGCAATACTTAGCCCACCCCCACCATGAGCAAACTTCGCGTTTAAAAACTTCTTCGGTTAAAGCTTTACGCTTATTAAGCTTTGCTACGCGCCGACAAAGCCTTTGTTTTATACTTTTACGCATCCGTGTATGTGTATGGTAGAAAACGTAACCCAAAAAGTCAATTCCGCGGGAATCTACTGGGAAAATTTGCCAATTGTCTTTAACATGTAACTTTAAGTCCCCCATATACTCCCTTATATCTTCCATTAGTATCCCTAACAGGGCTTTGCTTGGCAAAAGTACTACTATGTCGTCCGCATAGCGGAAGTAGTATTTAACATCCTTTTCTTCTTTTATCCAATGGTCAAAATAAGCCAAATATAAGTTAGCGAAATATTGGCTTAAATAGTTCCCAATTGGTACGCCGTCCGCCGAGTCTATAACTTCGTCAAGTAATTTTAAAAGCCTTCTATCTTTCAACTTCTGTCGTATAATCAGTTTTAATACGTCGTGGTTAATAGTAGGGTAAAACTTGCGAACATCAATTTTCAAACAAAACGTAGTTCCTTTCGGGTCTTCCCGCAGGGCTCGTTTAACCTTATTAGCGGCCGCGTGAATACCCCGGTTCTTTATGCAGCTATATGTGTCCGCCGTGAATATCGAAACCCATATAGGCTCCAATACGTTCATAACTGCGTGGTGTACTATGCGGTCGGGATAGTAAGGTAAACGGTATATATCCCTTTCTTTTGGTTCGTAAATCTTAAATACTTCATATTTTGAAGTCTTATATGTTCCAGCACATAACATTTCGCTAAGCCTCTTTAGGTTCTCTATCCGGTTTTTGTCGTGCTTTATAACCCCATGGGACTTTAGTTTACCCTTTCGGGCCTTTTCGTCTGCTTCCATTAGGTTTTCAAACGTGCAAATTTTATCATATAAATTGCCTACTCTTTTCATTACTTTGCTGGTTTTTAGGGGAACCTTCGGCCATTCCTACCAATACCCCTGTAACTAAATTTATTTTTTGCCAAGCGGCAAGGTCTTTGCTCCTTATATTCTGTTAGCATAGCTGGGAACCGATATTCGTATTCGTATTCGTGGCCGTGTTATTCGTATTCGCATAACCGAAGCCTGCATTCGCGCTGTTATTCGCATTACCGCCGAAAAGGACACCCAAGAAGCAAACAACCCTTTTTCTTATTCCAAATAATAGCGCGTCCCGGATGCCCGCATAGTTACCTTTCGCGGAAATGCTCCAAGCTCCTTTATTTTTCCAAGAACATATTTAATTTCTTGGGAATTCGTAAAGAACTTACGGGCTTCGGTATCGCTATCGTTTACATCAAACTTTATTTTAACCAAGAACCGATTATTTCCGAACTTGGTTTTTACGTCGTCCAAATAATCAATAACCCAAAAGATAAGGTTAGTTAGCTTTTGTTGGGTTATCTCTGCACAATTGAAGTGTTTATTGCTTGCATCGGGTGCAATCTTCAAAAAAGAAAGACTTCCGTCGTCGTTGTTTTGCTCCATACCTTCTACTTAATTTTATAATTCTCTTTTTGTTCCTACGTGTCGTTAAGCGGGTAAAAAGCAAAGCCGGGAACCGATAGTCGCAGACGAATACGTGGCCGCGCCATGCGCATCCGCAAAACCGAAGCCCGCAATCGCGCCGCTATACGCATAACCGCCGAAAAGGACACCCCTTTGGTCTTCACCGGAGGCTGGTATAGCGGTATAGAAGTAGTCCGAAAAATAGGTAGTAGAACTTCCGCCAACTTCCGCCGGCATGTTCTCCCCGTATTCGCCTACTATCATTTTCTTAACGTACCCTTCTGCGCGTGGAAGCAAACCCCTTAATACGTAGTTAGTATAGTCCGTATCTTGGAAGTTAGCCGGGTTAGTACAAACATAGAACTGCGAAAGTGCGCCCGAAGCAACACTTTGAATACGGCATTTACATCCATCCGTCCAACTCCAAACGTGGCCGTAAGGGTTTTCTAATCCGCGGTAACTCGGCACGTTTGTTGTCGTTCTTATTACTGCTGTAAAATAGGTTGTATTTGTTACGGCATTCCCGGTGCTTGCTAAAATACATCTATACAAAGCCGTTCCCGAAGAAACGTAATTGCCAACTGCGTAAGCTGTAGCGGCGTTATACTCACCCAAATAGTTTACTGCGCCGTTCGCGTCATATTCAAATGGCATGGTATAGGTTACGTAACCGCTTTTATTTCCTAAGCCGTTAGTAGCTCCGCAAGGAACAAACGGGTTAGATGAATTTAGGTTACCCCATTTTGTTCCGTCAAGATTCGTAACCCCATCGCCTAAGCCGCCTTGCTTATACCCATTCGCGTCTCCAGCGGCGTTATATGGAAGCTGGCAGTTAAGGTTTGCGTATTCAATGGCAAACAACCAATAACAAGTTTTTTGTACTTCGTAAACATCGCAATTCCAAGCGATAGAACCCCTTTGGCGTGCGTATGTTCTGAAATTGGTTAAACTGGTAACGGTTCCGGGCCTTCCTAAAAGGCTTCTATATGTACCGTCCCATGTATTGGTGTTTTGGCCCCCACGGAAAGCCGTAGTAACATTTACAACGGAAGCCAATTTAGGCGACGCGCTTACAGTTCTGTCTATTGCGGCTTCATAAGCTGAACGATAAGCCAAAGGAACATAGTAAAATCCCGGTAGCGCAAATTCGGAAATTAAAGCCCGGAAAATATTCCCGTCTACTTCAAACTTACGGTAGTGTGCGGGTATTTCTACCATTACTTGGCCGACTGTACCGTCAAGAACAGCGGCGGCTCCGTTATCCTGTTTTGTCGAATCCGTAGAATTAAGGTAATAATTTACGGTCCCGTCGTCTTTCAAAATACAGCGGCGCATCCTGCTTTGAATAGGCAGGGAAACGTGTAGTTCTGTACGACCTAAGCGCGTACAAGCCGAATTAGCTACGGTGTAATCCCATTGAATCCCGTAGTAATAATCGTATGGAAACTTCGGCTTTGTATTTCCTACTCCAATAAGTAAGCCCATATTGCTGATTTTTATAACCCCCAAAGAAGGGTAGTGTTAATACTTGTTTGTTTAATCTCTCTAATGATTTCGGGGTTCCATCCGGTCTCGAAACGTGTACGTACAAATGTTCCCGGTTCCATTCCCCAAAGATTTACTTCAAGGAAAACGGCGCCTTCGCCGTCGTTTTTAATATTGAAGGGCACGCCTTCAATGCTGAAATTTGAAGAATCTAAGCCGTTAATAGCCCCGATCTTACCAATTTGCGGGCTAACTACTTCGCCACCTCTTGTTGTACTCATAATTCTGTTTTTTAAAAGTTCCACAAAAATACTCAATTATGTATTACTATAATACGTTTGTTTATAACAAATTAAAAAATTAGTCTCTATGTTGCAACTCATACGCATAATATGTACTACCGTTGAATATAAGCATAAATTCTACTATATCACCTTTTCCCAAATTCATTTTTCCGTTTTGTTCGTTTCCATTATTGTCTAATCGTATTGGATAGTATTCATTATTCATGTAATAACCAGTTGAATTATTAATAATAGAATTTCTACCGATTACATATCCTTGTTGTGTGCTGTCAACAGAACATATTATGGTTACTTTAAATTTAAATGGTGTACTTGAATCAATATTAAATACACTATCTACATAAGAACGTGAAGGTAATCCAATTCCACTATTATTATTATTGAATGTTGCCAATATCGTTTGAAAATTAGTTACATAATTAAGTTGATAACATTGATTTTCATCAGGATTTATTGTAGTAAATGTATTATTCTCTATAATTCCTTCATGAGTTATAATATTTCCTACGGTTTCGATTGCTGTATTATAATGGGCACCGGTTACTTTAATCTGAATACCAAAATTAGTACCGAATGAATTAATACTATTATTCTCAAATCTACCTACACCAACAAGGCCTGAATTTTGCGACAAAACTCCAAGGCCTATCACAGCGAATTTATAAGAATCTGCAAACTTTATGAAATTGTCATATAGAGATAAACCCGGCGTAACATCATAAGGTTTCGCAATGCCTCCAATTCTTCCGCTTCCAATCTCAAATCCTCCAATAGTACCGATATTTGCATTTATAGTACCGGTTACTTCCGCGTCGGTCATGATTGTTTTCCCATTTTGAAGAACCCGATAGGGTGCAGTAGCATTATTTTCCTTGCTTGCGCCGGCCCAAATTCTTACGCTTTTATCTTCCGTTCCTTCTCCTGTAATTCCGGCTTTTATACTTGCATCGTCACCTGCAAGTTGGACCGTTCCAGAAGTTACTATACCGCCGTCTATAGTAGTTTTAGTATTATCATAATAAACGGCTATTACAAAATCGTTAGCAATGAAGGAACCGGTAGCGCGAGCTGCTATACATCGTTTTAATTGGCCATCAGTAGATCCGCCAGTTAACCAAAGGTCCCCTACATCATAAGGTGGGTGTGGTTGTGCAACAAACACACGACGCTTACCGTCTGCTGTATCTTGAGCTTTAGATGCTACATTATATGCATTAATTGCTGTTGCGTTTTGTATAATCGTCCATGCAAAAGAAGATGTACCAAACGTGTTATATTGTTTTAAGGTATTAATTGAAGAATTGTACCACATATCCCCTACGTGTTTAGCGCGTTCGGCGTCGGTAGTCCAATTTACAGCCGGGTCCGTAGTTTGGAACCAACTTTCTATTTTACCGTCTATTTGAGTTGTAAAATCGCTTACCTTAGTGGCAAAATCACCCTCAATAAATGCGGTTAGTGCTGCGTCGCTTGTATATTTGCTCGCCTTTGCCCAGTCTGTCGCTGTATAATTACCGGTAGAACGGGAAGAAGAACACTTCATAATATCCCCTGTAGAACCTTGTACCCATAAGTCCCCCGCATCGTAAGGTGTTGTAGGCTGGGAAACGAATATCCGGCGTTTGGTTTGGGCCAAAGCTAAAGCGTCATTAGCTAAGGCTAAGGCTTGGGCTACTTCCGAATCCTGTAATTCCTGCCAACTGTAAACAGTCCCGTTTTTTATCCAACGGAAAACCTTACCTGTAGTTGTATTATAAAACAAGTCCCCTAAATGCGCTTCCTGTAGTGCCGTCGTCGTCCAGTCGCTTGCCGGTACGTTAGTCGTTGCAGGGTCATAAGTATAAAAGAACTGTTCTATTTGTCCGTCTATCTGCGCCTGCAACCCGCTAATAATCCCCGGTAAGGTGTTATTAATATAATCCTTGCTTTCGCTGGCTTCATTGTCCAAGTCGGCTACGTTCTTTGTTGTCCCCGCTGTAGAAATGAATTTTATATTACCACCTATTTCGCCAGTATCCAAGTCGAAATAAGTTGTTCCGCTCCCGCTGCTTTGAATCCTTCCAGTATTAAGTAAACGGCCGTTTACTGTTGAAGAACCATAAGTAAGCGAAGGAATACGGGCCGGGCGCAAACCGCCTGCATCTGTTTCCTCGCTGCTAAGGTTCCCGATAAGAAAGTAATAAAAAGCCCCGTCGCTATTTACTGTTCTTTGCGCCGTGTCGAAAACAATCGTTCCGGCTGCGTCGGTCTTACTACATCGTGCGTAAATATAATAGGGCGTTGCGCTTACAAGGCCGGAAGTCGTGGCGGTTGCTATCTGCCAAGCTTTAATAGTGTCTTCAATGGTATAATGAACCAAAAGACCGCCTGTAACTTTTACGACGTTTACATTACCCCCGTAGTTGGCTTCAAATTTAGTATTCTGCAGTACGAATTGCTGCGAACGTGCGCCGGCTGCTAACATAGTTGTTTCAATACTTAACGGCTTAATCCTTTCGCTATAATAGTCGCCGTCGGGGTCGAAAACCATATTTAATACTTCTTGGCTTGCACGCCAATTCCTGCGGGCCTTTGAAGGGTCGGCAAGGTTATTTATTTGTATAATCCTGTCTATCTCTGTCAAGTCCGAAATAACCCGCGTAATGGTCGTTTTAGTAACCGTATCCCCCAATGTAATAGTATAATTGTAAGGCTTCAAGATGTCGCGCGTAAAACTTATAATTCGTATAGACTTAGCCAGTCCTAAATCGGAATCCTCTACCGGTATATAGTCACCAACTGCGAAAAGGTTTACTACTGAAAGCTGACCGGCAAACTGTTTTATAAAACTTTCGGCAATACTTAACGCGTATTGTACTTGCGGCTGGCAGTTTTGCAAATAGTATTCCTGTCCCTTTGCAAGAAGGGCCGCTTCTGCGTCTGTCTTATACGCATCCGGTAGATTTATATCGGTGAAAATATACTTATCCGTTACGGCAATCTGAAACGCTGCGCTTGTTTCGCTTGGGAACTTCATTCCGTTTTCGTCGGTAAATGGAACCAGTTGTATAGTCTTGGTCGCGTGGTCATAACTATGTAGGTCGAATTCATAGCCCGCAAGGTTCCCGCTGTTGAACTTAACCTTTGCGCTAACGCCATCAATTAACCACTTCGTATTACCCGCTTCGTCCTTTTCGTTAAGGTCAAAATTTATGCTTGTATCTACGAAAGCATAATACTTGCTTCCAAGGGCTGTTACTGAACCTTCCCGGCTTGGGAAAATAGTATCAAAAGTTTGCGTATTTTCTTTAATGCCGAAGGCTGCAATAGCGGCCGCATTTTCAAGATAAGACGCGTTTTTATCTTTCCCAGGCAAGCAAAGTTTAGAATAACGGTAATCACTTCCAAGGTTATTAGAGCCCCCGTATAAATAAAGTCGTGTTACAACATTCTTAGAACTAATATTTTGCCGTGTTAACTCATAAAGGCCCCCGGTTCTTCCGTATCTGAAAGTATAAGGGAAGTTTACCCCCGCCTTACGTATATTTAGGGTTTTAACGCCGGCGGCTTCGGTAATCTCGAATTCTTGCCCGTATTCTTCGCAAAACCTTTGCAATACTGAAAGGCAATTTTCACCGCTAAACGTAAGGTTCTTATACTCTGTTCCGGCTGGATATGCCCCTAACGCCCATTTGGTAGGGAAAACACGTAAAACGTTCGTCATAAACAACTGCAGGAATCCGGCAAGGTCAGCCGTCAAACTATCGCCTACCGTGTCGGCCGGTAACAAAAACTGAACGTCTATTAAATCGTATTGTGGGCCTTCCAGTGTTAGGTCGTAAGTAAACTTACGCGCTCCGGTCTTCTTAATAGTTGGAAGAAGGTTTAGCTTATAAGTCCTTCCAAAAACTTCTACTTTGTCCCCAATAAGGAAATTTAACGGCTTTACGCTGGTTATTGTAAGGGCTACAGTGTCTTCGCTAAGGAGTGAAACGTTTTGTTCCGCCTTATTAATCCCGGAAACACGCGCCCCTGAATTTAACAGGAGCGTTGTTCCGTCGGGGTGTGTTATTATAATTTGTTCCATACTATAATACCGTTTGTCGTAAAGTCCGTAATATCTTCAATAACACCGGCTACAACTGCGTAGTAAATGCCTTCGCCTGCATATTCATGCGTAACCGTAACAGCCGTTCCGTAAACGTCTTCGGTCTTTGTTCCGTCTCCCCAATGAATCGTTAAAGCTTTGGAAGAAGTAACCGTAATAGAAAGCGTCTTTGTTGTATCGCTTATTCTCTGATGTCTTACTACGCGCTTCACTGGGTCGGGTTCCTTTAGTTTCAAAGTAAAGGTTCCTACCATTAAGTCGTCATTCCATCTTTTTGAAATGGCTATACCGTCTTCGTTATATATTTCGTAAACAAGTGGTTTAGTTGGGTGGATATCTACCATTAAACGCTGGGTTCCGTCGGCTGCAAATACATCTAAGAAACTGTTAAGCTTGGTTACAAAATCAATCTTCCCGGTAGCTTTCATAAAGCAACTAAGCGTAATTTCGCGGCTTTCAAAACGTTTACTTGTAAGGTCTACCACTTCGCCGTGATAGTTGTCCCAATCAATAGTAAGCGGGGCTTTCATTTTGGGCCGGTCAAGAAGGCCGTTACTATCGGATACATAAATACCCCAATTCTTAAAGTCTACTCCTTCAATTAAATAAGCCAATTGCGCTACCGAACTAAGTAATTCGGTAATATCGCTTTGGGTAAGGGCTATATTAAAGGCTTTAACTTCATCAATGCAGCCGTAACCGTATTCTGTGGCGTAGATATCCTGTATAAATGCGAACCCAGTAGGCTGGGCCGGTAGGTTTATAGTCTTAATTAGTTGCGTATCCAAATAAACGCGCATTACAAGCCCTTCCTTTACGACGGCGAAATACCCCCAAGAATCGGAAGAAACATTAAACCATGCTTCGTTATATCCTTCTACTGCATCCCAACAAACAAAGAATCCTATTTTTTTGCCTGTAAAGCCGTCGGGGAAACTACCCCTTTTTATCCAAGCTAAAAGGGTAAAATTACCGGAAAGGTTTATTACGTTTTGCGGTATCTCGCAATAGCCGGCCCCGTCAAATTCTATGCAATTGCCTTGCCTTCCACTAACAAAATCGCTATCTACTACCGTACCGTCGGCCCTGTTGGATGAATAATCGTAAGCCGTAGTAGAACCGGCGGGTTCGTCAAAAGGAACGTTTAAAATTATATTAGTATCGCTTGCCATATCAATAATTGTTTGAGTGTTTTTGAATTACTTTAATTAACGCGTTCCCTTCTGAACCCGTTGTACTGGTTATAAATCCGCCGTACCTGTTTACGCATATTTTGGCGTTATCGTTTGCAATAACTTCTACTTCTGCGTCGTCGAATACGTCTACCATGACAAAGGCGTTACCATCTGCCTTTATCTGTACTTTAGCTTCGTGCTTTACAAAAACTTGCCCCACTTCAAAATCTGTATAGCTGGCCGAACCCTCGGAAGTTCCAAGGGCTACAACATACCGGTAATTAACGGTTTCTATTTGTTCGTCAAGAAATACGCCGTATTTTTGGCGTACCCCATCAAAAGGTTTAAAGAATGTACGGGGCGGATAATCATTTGACAAACAAAAGTCTATACCATCAAGGTACATTTTAATAAGCTCGTCTTTGTCTTCCGTTACCTGCAACCGGTTAAACCAGTCTTTACAAATGCCATTCTTTTTGGCTTCGTAGGCTAATTCTTTATTTAAGTTCATAGCTTTGTTTATTATAGACCTTGCGCACGCAAAGGGTCTGAATTACTATTTATCTTCTTATCTATGCTTTCTAAATGGGTGTTTGAAACACCTATTTTGTTATCAATACTGACAAGGTGTATAAGCTGTTGGCGCATTATTTCGTTACCTTCAACTTGGTTAACTCTTACCGCATTTGTTTGTCCGGCCAATAGGTCTATACTTTCTTGGCTTGCTCCTTTTATAGCCCCGGAAAGGCTTGTAGTTGGGCCGGTACTATCGGTTAATTTTAAGGAATCTATTATTTCCTTATACGCGTCGCTGGCTGCTAAAACCTTAGCCTTTGCGTCTTCGCTGGCTGAATTTATAGCGGCTAACTCTTCCGGGCTTAACATATAGTCGTCGGTTAGGGAACTGGTCATAGTATCTACAAGCGGCTGCAATGCTTTTTCAAGCACATTTTTTTGGAAGGCGTTCTTAACAATATTGTTTAGGATGTTGTTAATGGTCGTATCAAATGCTTTTGCCGCGTCTTCCCCGTTTGCAAATGCTTCTACCAGCGCGTCGCTCATTTGGCTGGCAAAATCCTTAATAGTACCTTGTAGTAGGTCGTCTATAATAGCCTGTTGTGTATTCTCAATGGTATTTTTAAGGTCTGTTATTTTGTCGTTGTATTCATCAATCTTACCTCTATCCGTTTTCTTTTTATCTTCTTCGGCTTGGCGCATGGCTTCTACTTCCGTTATCTGCTTTTGCAAATTGGCTATTTCCAGTTCCTGCGACTGGTAATAGTCAGTACCTAAAGCTTTTTCGGTTGCCCGCTGCAAAGCTTTATAGGCGTTTCCCAAGTTTTTAACGGCCTTAGCATGCTTCTGTATCTGCTTTTCCAATTTACGGTCTTTGGCCCCGGCTATTAAGTCAATACCGTTTGAAATAAGGTCTACGCTTCCCTGTATTATCTGCAAGGGGTTACCAGAAGCTATACCCATAGCTAAATTAGAAGCCCCGCTAAGCATCCCGGAAACGTCGTTTAAAACCTGCTTCGTTTGTTCGTCGGTGCTTATACCCATTTTATCCAAGGAACCTACTACCGCGTCGAAACTTCCCTTAACCAAGTCAATAGAAGCGGAAGCACTTTTAAAAATATCCTTTAAGGCATCTTTCTTGCTTGCATCCTTGGAATCCTTTTTATAGGTTTTAATAGCGTCCGAAAGGGCCGCGAAAGGGTTCTTTTTCTCTATAGTACTGGTTACTTGGCCCAACCTTTCGCGCAACTCGTTAAGCTGTTCCGGGGAAAGCTTTAATTTACTCCATTCAAGCTCTAACTTATTGCGTAGTTCTATCATCTTATCTACGCTAAGTTTATCCAAGTTGCTAAATAACTGGGTGTAAGTATCCGAACTCTGTAACTCTTTAAATGCTTCGTTTGAAAGGGCGGCTTCTTTTGCCTTCTGCAGCTCTGCAACCAAGGCCGTATTATTGTTCTTAGTTGTTAAGGCTATTTGTTCGTCATAAGTAGCCGAAATGTCCGTAATACGTTGCTGGTAGTTCTTGTATTGCTCTATCAAAGCATTATAATCGGTTACATCTTTAAGCTCCTGTTTTACGGTAATAGTCTTTAACTGTGTTTCAAGTACTTGCTTTTTAACCGGGTCTTTTTCTTCTGATATTTGCGCTTCAAGTTTTTGTTTTTGCTCAAAATACCTAACATCTTCTTTTATTTTGCTATCCAAGTAGTTACTATATTCCGTTTGCGCGGCCTTATAATCGTCTTGGGCCTTTTGGGTAACTTCCTTTTCCGAATTGTCTAATACCTCTTTTTGGTCAGTTCCAAGCTGGGAACTATCGTTTTTAAGTTCTTCGCGCTTCTTGCGAATAATATCCAACTTTTCAATTACGGAATTAGCGTTATTAAGTTGCTGCTTTAATGCTGCGTCGAATTCGGCCAAAACGGTATCTTTTGTTTCGGAGGCTATTTCGTTGTTCACCTGGCTAAGCTGTTTATTTTGGGTAGGCGTTCTTTTGGTTTTGCTCATTAGCTGGTCGCGCTGGTTTTTTAAGTAATCCAAATAGCTACTACCTTCTTTCAAAAGCCCGGCAAACTCCGTTTTTGCTGCATTCTGTACTATTGAATCTTTGGAATTAATCCACTTATAGTACTCTGAATACTTGGCCTTTCTCTTTTCAAGGGCTTCTAAATATGGGTCTTTTACGGCTTTTGGCGTAGGTACTTTCTTATTAACGCCCATCATAGCGTCTAACTGCTTTTGTTCCTTTTCAATATCCTTTTGTAAGGCCTTTATTTCTGCGGGGTTAGATAGTTTTTTTAGTGCTTCTTGTTTGGCAGAAATAGCCTGTTCAATGGCTCCAACGGTTCCGGCTTTATATGCCTTAACCCCTTCTAAGCCTAATTTCTTCATGGATTGAAGGCCTTCTTTCTCGTAGACTGCGGCCTGTTTGTAAATACCCTGCAGCTTCGTATTTGCTTCTGTTTTTTTGTCAATGGCGTCTTTTATATCCGGGTTATCAATTGTATAAGAACCCATTCCGCCGTACATACCATTTGAATAATAACGCGTAACTTTTGGCGTTTTTTTTGCGTTGGCTAAATCTTGGTCGGCTTCTATGCTTTCCTTTACAATGTCTTCCGAATTTTTAATTAAAGCGGCCGCTTTCGCCTTGGCTATTTGTGCGTTAATAAAATCCTGTGTTCCCGAATTAAGAAGCTTTTCGGCATCTGATACGCTATTAATGGAAACGCCCAAATCATCAAAGGCCTTTTTATTGTCCTCTATGAATTTCTTCTTTGCTACAAGGTCATTACCTAATTGGTTCCATTGGGTAGATAGGTATTGAATAGAACCTATTTGTTTGTAGGAACCTTCTACAACTGACTTTGTTAGTTCTTCTTGCTCCTTTTTGGCTTCGCGTGATTTACTGGAAAAGGCAGCGTATAGCCCAATTAGGGCGGAAATTCCGGCTAATATCCAACCAAAAACGGGTATAGATTTAATAGCGGCCCCAACCAGTCGGAAGGCCCCGGCAAGTCCAACGTTAGCCACGGTTCCAACTGTGGCCGCTGTGGCTTGCGCTCCTGTAGCTACCGTATTAGCTACTTCGCCAACGGTCGCGCCAGCTGTAGCTGTTTCCTGCGCTGTCTTTGCGACGGTATTTGCAACTGTGGCCGCTGTTTCGGTCGCCTCTGCCCCGGCTGCTTTAAGTTTTACGGCGGCCCAAAATTCGTGCGCCTTAGTAGAAAGAACTACGCGGGCGTATGAATCTTTATTAAGTGTTTCGGCTACTTGCTGCATTCCTAAAGTAATAGCCATAACCGACTGTACTTTAGTCATTACGCGTTGCAAGTCTTCATTTTCGCCCGAAAACAAAGCAACTGTACCGGTTACAGCAGAAAAGCCGCCCGCTAAACCGCTTAAACCCGACATAACCCCCTTAAATGTGGCTTCGTCGTCTCCTAAAATCTTAGCTTGCTGCTTTACGTCTCCTAACGTGTCCTTTAGGCGGCCCGCTTCGGCTTGTATCTTCCTGTACGCTTCGGTATTGGTTTCCCCGGCTAATTCCATTTTAGCCATTTCGTTAATCAAACCCCTTTGTACGGTTGCTAACCGCTGTTCGGCACTTACGTTGTTATCTACCTTTTGGGCGTGCTGGTCTAACTTATCCTGTTCGTTGTTCAACTCGTTAGCGGTAGCTTCAATCTCGCTAAGTAGTTGCTGCCTTACTTTTATTTCGCCTACTATAGCTTGCTGCCTATCGGTTCTATACCCGCCACCGCCTACGTCTTTAGAATAAGCACCGCCGGCCGCCGTTCCAAGCTTCTTGTACTCGGCTTCAAGCTCTGTTATTTTCTTCCTATGTTGGCTTCCGGCTGAATCAAGCTGATTAAAGGCCATTTCTATTTGTTTGGCCGCGGCGTTATAGGCTACTTCCATTTTGTCGCCGCCTTCTACTGTCGCATCTGTGAAGCCTTGTACTCGCTTTTTAGTTTCATCCAAAGCACTGTTTATTTGGCCGTTATTCGCTATAATGTCGAATTCTAAAGCCCCGCCTTTTATGTTCATCGGTTAATGCTATTAATCATTTGTAAAACTTTGTCGGCGTTTTCGGATGAAAGCTGTACTTCGGTAGTTTCTTCGTCTTCGTTTTCTACGCTTGGAGAATCAACTAAAATCCTTTGTACTATGGCCCATTCGATGCCATGGTGTAAATATTCCCAAGTCCAGCCAAGGTGGGCGCAAATCGAACCCCGGCGGCCGTATGGGCTATTAAGCCCGGTTACTCTATGCGCTCCTTTCTCGGTTGTGTTGTTCTTGCGCCGCTCATTAAGCGCATAGAGGCTAAAAAATCCCCTAAATTGCTTATATTGGTTACGGTAGAAGAAAGGCCTACTAACTTGGAAGGTTTAATAGCGTCAAAGAAAACATTAGTTAATCGGTCTAACTCTTTGTCGTCGTTGTACTTCTTATACTTCCCAGTACGTGTAACTTCGGTTATGTAATAATCTTCGCCCAATACGGCTATAGCTATAATACGGGCCATTTTAAGGGCGTTCTTTTTAGCTAACCTTTTGGCTTCTTCAATTATCCCGGAATCGGCTTTAAGTCTTTCTTCGTCTAACTCCATATCTAACCAAATTTCACTTAGCCGGTCAAGTATAGAAAGGGTCGGTTCGTGTATTTCGTAGGAAGTAGTTTCTACAACCGTTTCCGGCTTTTGAAAGAAGCTCCGTAAGCCATTCTTCCTTTTCCTTATCTTAGTTGAAATGCTGAACTTTACCCCATTTTTTACAAGCAGGTTAAGTTCTTCGCGTTCCATTTCTACCGGTGTTTTATCTGTTTTAATATCTTCATTCATACGTGTATAAATTAAGAAAGCCCCCGAAAATAGTTATACGGGGGCTTTCGGGTTAAAGTAATGCTACAAACCCCTTAGTTAGGCCAATAGCGTACCTGTCATTTTGGCTACTCCGGTTTTCCCTGGGACCATAACCGTACCGCTTACCTCAATAAGCAGAATACCCTTTTTGCTGAACTCGGCGTTAATCTTAGCGGCAAGGCGCATACGCGGAATGTCGAATTTTAACCCCTGTTCCGGCGTAATCTTTACTGATTTTTCTACTGCGGGGAACTTAGCCGGTGCAGCCCATGTTTCGGCTGTTTCGTCTGCGGCTCCGCCCAACATGTCAGCCAATACGGTAACGGTCGGGTTCATGATAGAAAAATTGAAAAGAGTTTTACCCGCGCGGCTAATGCTCACTACTGGGTCGTCCACTTCTTCGGCGTAGTGGTCTGTAGTTTGCGGGTCTTCTTGCGTCATTTTGCAAGTATCTTGGTATGTATATCCAAGTGAAGCCAAAGTAGTACCCATGCCGCCATCTACAGCAATAGCCCCTACTTCAATCTTTGAAAGGCCCAACGTAATAATAGATTTTCCCATTTTACTGTAATTTTTAATTCGTTATTTGTATGTTCCAAGAAATACGGATATTGTTGTAGTGCTGCGAAACTTCCGGTTCTTTGATAACCGATTCGTTGGTTATCCAAAAGGTTAGGCCTGTTATACGCGCGGCTTTTAAAGTCTCCAACACTATACCCGTAAGAAGTCTAAGCCGTTCCCGGTCTGCTTTCCTTTGTTCCTTTCCGCCTATCATTACTTTAAGGTCGGGGACGTGTATGTTTACGTTTGAAGTTCCGCTTTGTGGTATTTCGTGGGAAAATGTTAGGTTATTAATAACCACGTCTTCCAACTCTGAACCGTCCGGACGTTCCCCCTGTACATAAACACCGCCGGAAAGCGCGCTTTTAATGGCTACGGAAGCGTTTAATACTTCAAATAATAGGTCGTCGGTTTCAATGCTTTGCATATCTATAGGCTCTAAATCCAAATTCTACAATGAAGGCGGCCTAAGTCGAACTTTTGGCAAACGCCTTTTACTACAATAATCCCCGAAATGACGGCGGACTCAATAAAGCAAGGTGTTAAAAGGTCGGTAACATTTACTTCCTGCTTTGTTACTAAAAGTTCCGTCCCTTCGTTAATCCGGGCCGTTCCTTTTGGTAATTGAATAAGCGAAGCGAAAACAAAGGTTCTTCCGTCGGCTGTTTGGATACTCGTACCCTTACCGTTCGTTTCTTCCCTGCAAATTGCTTTTAGCTCCCAAGCTTTCGGGTTCGTCTGCCAACTTCCGTTAGGTAGCTGGGTCGCGTCGCCTTCGTGCTTCAAAGCGTATAAGTATTGAGGGTATTGATAGGAAGTTACCATACGTTACTCTTGTTCTTAATCTTAGGCTTGTTTGCTGGGACTAATCCAACCTCGACACAAGTCGTGTTATACCAAAACTTTAAAGCTTCCCAATTCCAACTAATGGAATAGCCGCCTTCGCCAATATTAGCAAGCGGTAGAATCGTTGCGAACTCATGGCATAGTGCTATTTTCGCCGTGCGTACGTCTACTATAGCGTCCGGGGTAGGTATTCTTTCGCTTTGGTTACAAAGCAATAGTTCTACGTCGTCGGCTGTTAGCTGAAACTTAGCTACGGTTCTTGTTATCCATTCTTTGTACGTCATTGGTTACGGCTTTATAAGGGGAAGCCCTAAAGCTCCCCCTTTAGTTTATTGCGCTACGCCAGCAAGCCAAGAACCGTTAATTACGTCCATCAAGTAGGAACGCTGGGAAGAAGTCCAAGCAGGGAAAGCGTTTGCAAGCCCTACGGTTACTTCTTCTATTGGTTCTTCGTTGCTGTACTTCTTAATGCAAGTATTGCCGTTCATGGCCTTAATTGCGGCAGTTCCTTGGATATTCATATCTGCTGGTTTCTTCCAGTAGGTAGTACCCAAAACTTTACTTTCGCTGAACATTACAACATTGTCGGCAAATGGGTTACCTGTAACACGGCTTCCGTCTGCTTTCTCAATTGTAATATCTTGGTCGATAACTACAATCTGCAAACCGTTAAGGTATGCAAGGCCTTTAATAGCGGTATTAACCTGTTCTACACTTGGGGTATATGCAATACTCAAAGCGTTAGAAGCAAAAGAAGCGGCCAGTTTGGTAACTTCGGCGGTTTCTGCGAACATGGCAAATGTGGCAAGGTTCATAAAGGCGAATTTCAAAGAAATACCCTTTGCCTTAGCTGCTTTTACAATGGCTTTAAAGTCTTTGGTAATAGGTTTAGCGGAAGCGGAAGTACCCCAAGCTGCAGAGCCTGTTTGGAAGCCTACCTTTTGGTCTACCTCTATTTGGTAATCCACATCGTACTCGCTAATTACGCTATTATTGTTTTCGTTGGTAAGTGTTACCTTACCCAAAGAAATAGACTGTAAAGCAATCCATTCCAAACGTGCGGCTACGCCGTCCCAACAATACTTAGTATCTTCGGCCCATGCTTCTACAAGCGCGCGTAAGTCCGGGTTCTGAGAAGTCATTGCGACCATTACGTCGTATTCGTTCAACTCGTTTTCGTCTTTGGTACGCTTAATCGCAATTTTGGGGATATCTCCCTGTATGCGTGCAATAGCTTCGCGGGTTTTCTTGCTGATTGTCGATCCCCTTGCCACAAGGTCGCCGGCAATCTTTAACCCTGTCTGTGCTTCGAGAGCCTTCCAAGAAAGGGTATAGTTTTCGCGAAGGGGGAATAAAGACGGGTAGTAATTCGTCTTTAAGTCGTAACTGTTAATTACGGCCTGCATATCCTTTTCGGTTATGCCAATCATTAATGATTTTAACATGCTTTTTTCCTCCTACTTTTAAATGAAAAGAATACCGGGAACTTTGGCTTTTACAAGCGCGCCCACGGCTTTAATGTTTGATTCCCTTATTTGGCCGATTGTAATCGCGTTTACAAGGTGGTTCGTCAATTGCTCAACGTCGTAACTTTCGCCTACCAAGGCCATAGCATCGTATTTGAAAGCGGAAGTAGTAGTAGCCGATTCGGCGGCTGCTTCATACAGGCAAGCTCCTTTAGAGGCGGTTCCAATGGTTGTACCCAGTGTAATGTCGTCGCTGGTTGCGTCAGTTGCGTTGGTAGCAATAGAAGTAATCGCGTAAGCCTTGGCCCCTGTAGCTGACATTACAAAATTGCCTACCTTGAAATAGTGTCCTTTTTTTATGGTGTAAACAACACCGGTCGTATTGGCGGCGGTTAAAATCGCAACCTTAACAACGTGGTAAAGCCCGTTTGCATCCTTTCCTATGGGTGTGCCTTCCTGCAAAATGCTGGATGCGAGTTCGGATGAATTAACCGTAACCCCATTGGGAATATCTGCGAGCTTATGGGTGAACGCCGGAACTTGGCGAACGTCCTTTTTTCTCTGAATTATAAGACCCATTTTGTTTAAAATTTAATTGTTAAACTTCTTTTCCCGTTAGCGTACTGCCGCCGGTTTGTTCTTTGATGTAGTTCTGTACACCCGCGCTAACGCCGTCTTGGTTCACGGTTCCAAAAATGGGTTTATCGTGGTTGCTTAGGCCTTTATCTGCCATTTCTTGGCTAAAGCCCGCTACATCGGTTTTGGTATCGTTCAAATACTCATTAAAACCGTCTTCGTCTTTGAATGCCATTCTATCAAAGTCTTTTAAAACCTTTGTTTTATAGCTTTCGGGAACGCTGGCGAGTTCTTTTACAAGTGCTTCCCGTCGGTTTGCGTTAATGGTTCCGCCTTCAAGTGTGGCTACTTTTTCCAATAAAGGGGAAGTAGCGGCCTTTACGGCTTCGGCCACAATGTTCTGAATAGCTGCAGCGTCCAAAACTCCGCCGGGTGTTGGTGGTGTGGGGTTGCCGCCTTTATCCGGTTCTTTCTTTGTTACAAAGTCGTACTTATTTTTAAGGCCGTCTTCGTAAGTCTTGTTTGCTTTGGTAATTTCTGCGTCTGCTTCTTTTCGCCAATCGGTAACAAATGCGTTTACGCTGTCGGCGGTAAGCTTACCTACGGCTGCGGTTACTTCGTCTTCGGTATTAACTTGCATGGCTATTGCGTTAGCCAAATGGTTAAGCCCGTCTTTACGCACGCCTGCGAACTGTGCCAGCAGTAGTGCTAAAATCTTTTCTTTCATGTTATTTATAACTTTAGTTGAACGTTAAGCAAAAATAGCGTATTACTATAATACGTTTTTCAAACTTCAAAGTTAGTTTTCATTATTCTTTCAACATCTTTTCGCAAAAAGCGTTTTAAGCCTTTTAAAGTCGAACGCGTTAATTTGTACCACCCAAAGGGAATAAATAGCACACGCCTTAAATTTGCCTGTAATAAGAACGTCTTATAGTCATACGTTCTTTATTCGTATATTTTATAAAAGGGTCTTGTCTTACTATCTCGTTTTGTTTCCCCCTACACCCCCTTTATATCCATATCTTTATCTTTATCCATATACAGTGGGGCTATATATGCCCCTTGGTAGCCCCTTGTAAGGGGCTTGCTTTTTCTTATTTATAATATTGATATATAAGCGTTTAACTTTTTAGTATAATAAAGAAGCGTTTTATTATAACTTCTAAAGTTGCGCTTTTTTATCCGGGGTTAAACAGGGGTCATTGTAGGGGCTTGGTAGCTCCTTGGTAGGGGCTTAAAAGGGGCTTAGTTTAGGGGAACTAAAATAAAATAAATGAGTACTTTTTGCTATTGTCTGTTTTTGGTAATAAATAGTAGTAATTGGTTTCAAATGGTTATAAACATATCCAATAAAAGCGGCATTTTTGGTGCTATTTAGCTGTATTTTAATGCCTTCCGTACTGCCGTATATATATGGCTAATTTGCACTACCCCAAAGTTTTACTATCTTTGCTAATTCAATAATAACAATTTTAAACCCTCAATCATGGATAATCAAATAGACCCCCGCGAACTAAGAGGCGAAGCCCTTTTTATTTACTTTACGGAAGACTACCCAAACGCTGAATATTCAAGCGTCGTTAAACTGCTTAAAACCGCGGTTAGTAGTCCCGAAAAACTTTACGGCATTTTGGAACGCTGCGTTAAAGAAGGGAAGGTATTAGTACCCGTTTACCCGGAAGATACGCGCGACGTTTCTAAATTGGAATACGTCGGCGAAATCCCGGACGGTACGTTATACCTTGGCTAATTACTTTAGCTCTTTTATTATTGCCTTCATTTCTTCGTACAAGTCGGGAAGGTATTTTTTAAATATCGGATTCCCTGCAAACTCGTTTTCAAAGCAATGCGCTATAAACTCCGCACCGCGAGCACCCGAACGCTTGTAATAGCTGTTCGTATGTCCTTCGCCGTAAGCGGGGTTTATTGCTTTTATACTATCCCTAACCGCTAATATCTGTTCCATTAAGTCGCCCTTAGAGACCCCAAGGCGCGTAAATGTAGCCTTATCGGTGTTATATATCCGGCGTTCCAACTCGCTTAACCGGTTATCAATGTATGAAATGTCCGATATCTTACGCGTTACGCTCCTATATGAGTAGGCCCGCTTTTCAAAGTCGTAATATTTTTCGTAATACGTCCGGGTCTTTGAAGTGTTTAGAATCTTACGCCAGCGCGTAAGTGTTTCGGTTGTCTTCATATCAAACCTAAGCCCCCTTTGCCAGTCTATACCGTGGCCGAACTCATGGTATATAATCCCCTTCCTGTACCAATCCGAACGGGTAAGCCTTTCATTATCTACTATATTTACCGTCTTCGCTCCTGGGTCATAACAGGAGCCGCTTCTAAACCTTGGAACTATGTTTAAGCCTATCGGTTTGTCCGGGTCTATAAGCTTGAAAAAGCCGTTTTCTAACTCTATATCCTTGCCTTTGAAGTAGGGGCTTCCCTTCTTTAATGCTTCCGGGGTGTTTTCTTCGGAAGGGGTTGTAATTTGCTGGGCCTGCTTAACAATATCTTTAAGGTTTTGAATGTTGTTATTAAGCCCTGCAGCTATATTGCCATTCGTATAGTTATCCTTAATCCAATAGGGTACGGCTTTACCTTTCTCTACTCGTTCCCGGTTATTGTTTACCCAATCGGTTAGAGCCTTTGGCGGCTCTGTAACGGTGTATTCCGGCTTCCATTCGTCAAGCTTGCCCTTTGCAAGTGCTTTCATACGCTTTGCAAAATCTTTATCGCTAATGGTTATTGGAATCATACGGCAGCGGCATTGCGGATGCCAACCCGTCCAAAGGAATGTTTTAGGGTATTGCCCTGCCATTTCGTCGCAAATGTCCGTAAGCGGAACCGGGCGGCCTTTTACCATGGTCGTATGGTTATTGCTTAACTCTATCCGGTAGCCTGTAATAAGTGGGTTCTTTTGGTAACCTTCCCATTCTGCGCGCCTGTAAGCTGCGTTTATTTCCGTACGGGCCAATCGTAAGGCGTTCTTATAACTGCTTCTGTAAACGCCTTGGCCGGGGTTGTACTTCTTTGCTGCCTTGCTCCATTCAAGCTGGCCCGTTTCCTTATTCTTTACCCGCCTGTATAGTTTGTTCGGTTCGTTAAGGTAACCGCTTAGTTCCTTGGTTAAGTCGTCCGCGCTTTTGCCTTCCAAAATGCCGTTTTGTATTATTATTTCCAGCTCCTTTTTGGCGTTCCCGGCAAGGTTCCAAATACGGGAAGAAATGTTTAGCCCGCCCCGTTTTTCATTGGCGAAGGCTTCCGCGTTCATTCCTTCTTTTCGGTGCAAAGCTAAAGCCCTTTCGCTTATGGTCTTAACTGCTTCTTTCTCTTTGCTGGTTTTTCCGAAAGCTGCATAAAGTGAAGTAGTTACCTTTTCTTCCCCCTTCGTCCACGCTTGGTTAATACCGCTTTTTACTACTATTTGGGTCTGTGCGGCCAAGGCTTTTAATTGGCTGTCAAGCTTTCGCGTTGCCGCCGGGTTCCCGCTCCATGTGAACTCTCCCCCGTTTTCTATTGCCTTCTTAACTTCGGTAATCTTTAGCGCACCGGTGTAAGTTTCCCCGTATAAGCTTTTAAGCTGGGCTTCAAGCTTGGTAAGCTGCTTTATTAAATCCTGCCGTTCTGCCATTTCCTTAATCCTTAAAACTGTCTAACACAATCTGTATATTTTTCTCCATAATGCTGTTAATTTGCGAAGCCGGGCCGGTCAAAACATCAAAGCCTTTACTTTCAACATAAAGGGCGTAATCTTCCCCGGCTACTACTACGGCTACAATATCGTTAGGATAGAGCGCGGCCGCTTGGTTTGCTATCCTGCGGCCCTTTATTATACCTTGCTCCCCGTTACCTTCGCCCATTCCTGCTTTCTCGAAATTTTCCGTAATCTTTTCCCCGGAATCGTAAAGAACGTAACCAATTGAAGAACGTAAGTTATTCGTTTGGTCTTTGTACGTATTTTGGCTTTTAGCAATCTCGGTAATCTCTAAACATGTCTTTTCCAAGGCTTCTATAAAACCCTGCATTATAAGCTCAAACTTTAGGTTTACGCCTTCAAAAATCTTATCTATGTTGAACTTCTTCTTTATAGCCATGGTTATTTGTTTTTGTAGGACTTGCAAAGGTGGGGCCATGTGCCCTTTTTAAAGCCGTTGGGGGTTTCCTGTTTGTTACTGCAGTCAATAAGGCCGTTTACTATTTCGTTACCGCCCCAAGCGCAATTTATACAAAGCACCTGGGGCGTTTTTTCTTGTTTCTTCGCCATTATATCGTAGGTTCTGTTATGTCCGTATAAGCGGAAGCGGCCCCTTCTTCTTGTATAAGGCTATATTCTGCTTCGGTATCGTTAACCCATCCCAATTGCGCTACGGATGTCTTTTGTGAAATAATAGGTTTCCCACCGTTGGCCGCTACTAACAGGTCAACGTTTGCCCGTTCGTCTTCAATCATAAACGGTACTATTTCCGGTTCAATAGTCAAGCTTTCGGTAGCTGCCTTAATACTTGTATTGAAATAACCTAAGAAGGATTGTATAACGCTTAAACGGCGTTGTAGGTAGTCGTCGAAAACTTCCATTTTGTCCTGCACTTTTAAATGCGCGTCAAGGAATAGAAGCTTTAAGGCTACGCCCGAAATAGAACCAATACCCTTAACGGAATCAAAACTAATGTCCGGCGTTTGGGTAATGGTGTATATCATACGTAAGAGCGTTTCTATTTCAAGTTTAACGCTTTCCGGGGCGTTCTGCCATGCTAAGTATTGGGCTGTAGATCCTTCTTCGCCTTGAATAACCGCGCCGCTTTCGCCTTTCTTGGCCCATCCTAATATCTCGCCGGTTGTAAATATCTTCGGGCTTGCGTGATAGTCGTTAGTATCTGCAAAGTTGGAAAGCAATTTTTCCAAGCGGTCTATTAAACCCTGTACGTCTTCCCATTCTACGGCTGGCTGTCTTCCGTAAATAACCGGAATCTTACCTATTACGTTAACTTTTGGGTAGCCCTCTACAAGCTGCCAACCGCTATTAGTTGTTATCCACATACGGTGTTCTTCGGCTGTATAAGTTTCAAAATAGGTATATTTTACCCCGGCATTGTCCTTGCGTACGAATTGGCGGGAAAATGCTATCATGTCGCCTGTTTCGTCGAAATATGGGTAAAGCTTATCGCCAAGGTAAGGGCTAAAGATGGCTACTCTTAGCTTGTACCTGCTTTTAAAGCCGTATTTCTCGTTTTGGCTTTCTACTGGATACCAATACTCGGCGGCTTCTGTGCTGCTAAATATTGCGCGCGCTACCTTACGGTTAAGTGTTCGGCTCTTAGTATCGAACAAAACACGCTTAACGGCCTTTAATACGGTCTTTTCGTTGTCGTCTTCCGGTTCTGAATTAAGGTTTACCGGGTTTCCAAAGGTGAACGCTACGGCCCTTTTAACAATAAGCTTTTGAAGGGATAGAGCAACGCGGGCCACTGGCTCAATCCTAAAGCCTTCTCCTGAATCAGTGGAAGTAACGGTTATTACTTTATTCCCGTCGTCCCCGGCGGAAGCATCTATTTTAACCTTCTTATCCGGTCTTTTAACCGGGTTCATTACGTCGTGCTTTAGTGGGTCTATCTGCTTTTCGTAAAGGTCTTGGTTTGGTTCGGTTGCGTTACGCCCTGCCTTCAATTCGGTAATTACTGCGCTAACGTCTTCGTTTAATAAGAGCTGTTTAATTTCCATACTGTTAATATTTTAATGGTTATTACTTCTATCCAAATAGGCCGTTTAGGTCTTTCTTTCCGTTCTTCTTCCGTTGTTCAATAGTTCCAGTTAAAGCGTCCGGCGCGTCGTCGTGGGCGTTATTGCCTACCTTCATGTATCTACTAAGGGCTTGGTAGAATTCCGGCCATAACCTTTCCCAGTTCTTAGGGAAGTAGGTAAGGTTTTGAACTTCCGCGCTATGGCTAAATATTCTTACGTCCTTGTTTTCGCCTTGATGGAACCACTTAATTCGGGTTTTAGAATTACCCATTAGGCGGCATTGTGTTTCTACATTCCGGGCGAAACCACGCCCGCCGTTATTGCTTTCTACTATTGCAACTTCTACAGCGTGTTTGGTAATCATTTCGGCGGTCTTCGGCTCTGTATACTCCATTGCCTTTTGGGTATAGAGTACGTCTAAGACAAAGTTTCCTATCTCTGTTTCGAGGTATGTTATTGAACAAAGGAAGTCTTCGCCTGTGTCCGCCGTATCGGTATAGTTCTTTACTACCTTCTTTTGTGTAGCCGGTAGTATTTCGTATTCCTTAAATGGGTTTTCGTACATAAGGCCTTGTAAAGGCTTCGGTTCTTGCTGGTAAAGGCTTTCAAATACGTGCGGGTTCCTACTTCTTACCGCCTGCAACTTTTCTAAGTTATGGCGTTCGGGCCATAGCGGCTCGCCTTCTTCGCGCGGGTCGTACTCTGTCGGCTTACCTGTTTTAATGGCTGGATAAATCACTACCACCCAACCGTTAGTATTTGTTATAGGGTCGTATATTCCTTGCTGTTCCAATAGCCGGCCTGCTAAATCCTGTTCGTGCCAACGGGTAAAAACTATAAGTTGCTGGCTGTCGTTATGTAGTCGCGCTTCCGCTACTGTATCGTACCAGTCTTCAATAGCCCCGCGTATAACAGGCGACCAAGCCGTTTTAGCGTCTTTATAAATATCATCCATTATAAGGCAATCTACAGGCTCCCCGGTTAGTGCACCGCCTACGCCTACGGTCTTAAATCCCCCGCGATGTCCTACTATCTCGCATTCGTCCGCGTTCCTTAGCCAGGAGCCGGCTACCGTCGTAACGTTTGAAGCGTTTAGGCATGTGGAAGGGAAAATTTCGTGATACTCATGGGTATCTATAACGCGCTGTATTTCCCTGTTAAACTTTCGGGCCTTGGGTGAATTGTAGCTTACAATGGCTACTTTAGTGTCCGGGTATTTGCCAAGTATAAACGCCGGCAAACGTCGTGTAGAACCTTCGCTTTTACCGTGCTGGGGCGGCATGAATACCATAAGGCGGGTTATTTCCTTATTTGCAAACTTCGTAAGTACATGGTAGTACCTTCTATGAAATTCCGCCGGTTTAAAAGTTGGCATAGTGGCGGCCGTAAACTTCAAAAGGTCAGTACGGGAATCCCTTACTAACCTTTGCTGCAAAGCTGCCAAATAGTCTATACTTTCTTGCCGCGTCATGACCTTATAATAGCTTTAGGAAGGCGTAAGCCGTCCTTTGTTGTAAGTAGCTGGGGTTTGTCTCGTTTACGTAGGCTTCGCGCTCAAAGCTTATGCTCCTGTAAGCTTTAGAACCGGATAAACAAAGTTTTATAAGCCATTCAAGAAAGTAAAGAAGGTAGAAGGGAATGTATAACAGTTCTTTCATTTGGGCCGTATGTATTACTTCGTGCCTTAACATGCGTTCGGTTACCCTTGCTTCCGGACGTACGAAAAGAACCCCGAAAAGGTTTATAGCTGCAAACCCTTTGAATGGTATGTACTTGTTTACTATTACTTTCATAACTTCGCTTTCCTTTCGAGTTCTTTAATCCGTGCATCTAATTCTTCATCCGTAAGCTGGGCGAATAAGTCCTTACCGTTCTTACCGGTTAGTTCTGTACTCTGCGTATTCTTGTATTTTTCCGGCATCGTATTGGTAAGGGTAAATATTACCGCGGCCGTATTCGGCTGGAAGTGCTTTTCTACCGTCTTTTGTTCTTTAATCTTGGGTATCTCTTTGCCGTTAACGTCGAATTTGCCGCTTCCTACGGTCGTTACTTGGTGTTCGGTTTCGGTGTAACCCTTAACTAACTTCATAAGGCTTTTTTCCGCTTCCTTTGCTAAAACCTCGGTTCTCGCGGCCTCTGCCTTTTTAATTATGTCGGCAAATTCGGGTTTTTCGTTTATCCATTCGTAATATGTCGCCGGATGTATCTTCACCATTCGGCATATCTCTTTAACTGTATAGCTGTCAGCCTCAATTAGTTGGCAAATCTTATCTACTAACTTGGCGTTATATTTTGGCTTTCTTCCTGCTGGCATGGTCTTATATTTTTATTATCTCTACTTCCGGGTCAAATAGCTTAATCCGGTCTAAAATCACTTGGCAATACTTCGGGGATAGCTCCAAACCGTAACAATTACGTTCTAATTGGTGGGCTGCAACCATGGAAGTGCCGGAACCTAAAAAGAAGTCTATAACTAAGTCCCCAACATGGCTACTATTACGAATAAGGCGGCCTACAAGTTTAACCGGCTTCATAGTTGGATGCTCTGCGTTTACCAGCGGTTTATCTTCGTGAATTACCGTAGAAGGGTAATCGTTTTCATTTTGTAACTCCTTTACGTAAGCTAACAGCTCCTTTTTAGTCATTGCGTCAAAGTCTATCTTATCTTCCATAACTGTGCGCTGCGTACGGTCTGAAATGAAATAATGAGGCCCGTCGTCCTTCCAACCGTAAAGTATTGGTTCGTGCTGCCACTGGTAATCCTGTCGTCCTAAAACAATATTATTTTTTACCCAAATAAGGCACTGCTTAAAAAGGAATCCGGCCCCGGTTAATCCGTTTATGAAGTTTACACTTTCGCGGGAAGCATGAAATACGTAAATAGCTGCGCCGGGCTTGCAACTTTCGGCCAAACGGGCATAAACGTTTTCTAAGAACCCTTTAAATTGTTGGTCGCTCATTTTGTCGTTTTCTATGTCTGTTTGTATCCTGTTTCCTTTATCAGCCCTGTTAAGTGTTTCATTTTTACCGGCATAGTCTACGTTATAGGGTGGGTCAGTTGTTATGCAATCGGCTTTTTTACCGCCCATAAGCTTAGTAACGTCTATAAGGCTGGTAGAATCCCCGCACATAAGCCTATGGCAAATATTCCCTTTCCTTATCTCGAAAAGGTCGCCTTCTTTTATGTCTGTTTGTATGTCCGCTTCTGCAGGTGGGTTAAAACCGTCTTCGCTTAGTTCGTGTTCGGGTTCTTCTTCCGCTGCAAATTCGGGAAGGCCCCAATTTTCGGGTTTAATATCCCATTGTTCCTGTACAGCTTTAATGTTTGCTTCGTCCCAAGAAAGGTTAGCTGCTGATGTCGCGTTATCTGCTAAAGCAAGTTCGCGACCTTCCCGGCTGTCTAAATCTATATCCTTGCGCCTTACGGCTATTATTTCGTCCCCTGTAGTTTCAATAATAATAACCTTATCCATGCCAATAGAAGCCGCATTTTCAACCGTCTTGTTACCGGCAATAATGCGGTTATTCTTATCCAATAAAATAGAACGTCCCGCCCCAAACTTGCGCAGGCTTTGTTCTACCAAGCTTTGGCCGTATTCTGTTCCTTTATTAAGGTTTATATTATCCGGTATAAGCTGGTCTATATTTGTTTCTATTAGGTCTTTTTTAGCTCCCATTATGTTATATATATTTGATTATCAATATTATAAAGTATCTACAGGCCCAAATATTAAGAATACCAAAAAGGCCGCCCAAGGTGGTAAAAACCAAGTCCCAAGCTTCCGGTTCTCCCTTCTTGCTTAACCTGTCGTAAACTTCCTTCCCAATTCCCGCAAGAATAGCAAGGCTAAGGCCTAAAAACTGGTTATATAAACCGAAGTAAAAGGCAATAGTAAAGCCCACGGCGCAGTGTAATATTTTATCTGTGTCGTCGGTGTAAGCTACGAACTGGCTAAAAACATCTTTTAGCCTTTTGATAATCTTATCTTTCATTTGAATAAATGTTTGTTGGGCAAAAATAGAAAAAGCGTATTATAATAATACGCTTTTAATCATAAAGAGATTAGGAAAATCCCAAAAGTTATAAACATTTAAGGCCTAAATATTGCCTAATCTGTACCCGGAAGTCGTCAAACGAGCGGCAAACAATATACTTATTTCCCGCTTTTTCGGCTAAACCCTGCCATTCTTTCTGTGATGGTTGCTGTCTTCCCTTTTCGGTCTTAAATTCAACACAAAGGGAATGAAAGCCCCCGGAAGGGTAAAGTAATATAACGTCTGAAACTCCCGCCGTAACCCCTTCGCCCTTCATTATCCCGGCTTCCCGCTTATTCCTGCTTCCCCCGTTTGGAACAGCAAATAATAAACGGCCAATGCTGGGGAATTGAAGCCGGAACCAATTAACGCAATTCTTTTGTATATCGCTTTCAATATGTCGCATTACTTATCCTTATTTTAGGGCTAAGAAAAACGCCGTTTTTGTGCTTTGTTTCCTTAAAGGTTACCTTAATGTCGGCATGAGCTATTTTATTAACGGCCTTAAGCCTACGCGGAAGCCTGTAGGCCTTCATTTTTACACTGTAATACAATTGTGTCATAGTTTCCCTTTCGCTTCTTCTCCGGCCTTCTTTGACCCTTGCGGGCTTTGTGCATTAGGCGTTAAGTTTATAACCGGCGTTGGGGAAAGCGTACGTAGCTTAAAAACTCCTTCAAATACAATATTTACTACTTTGTCGCCGGAATCGGTCACTATCATAGCTTTATCGCTCGAAAGGGCGATAAGTAAATCCGTAAAAGCCCTTTCGTACATGTCTACCTTCTTTTGAAGGTCTAAAATGGTGTTTAATGTTTCGCTATCCATTGTTATGCTACTTTTTGGGGATTCTTTTTCGTTTCCGGCTGGGCTTCCTTAGCGGCCGCTTTTTGTTTCTCTGCGTCCCTGTAGTTTACAACTAATTGCGCAACTTTAAAAACAAGGCCGGTAACTGCTTCACGCTGGGAAGCGGAAAGACTACTCTCTAAATTGGCTATCTTAACAAATTCTTCCCGGATACCTTCTACCGTAAACTTTCCGACCTCTTTAAGCGTATCTACCGGGGAACGGCGGTACTTATAACCTTCTTTTGGTTGTGGCCGCTTGTTATACGCTTCAATCTCGTAGCCTAAGAACTCGTTAAACTTAGGGTCTACTAATACTTCTTTTACTTTTGGCATGACTATTTAATGTTTATTTGGTGGTTTTTAACTTCGGCCTTCAATACGTCCAAATTATCTATAATGTAGGCCTTAACTTCTTGATTGTTTAAATTATTATCGTGTAACCATAGCAAGTATTCCGCTGGAACGTTTGCCATTTGTACGCCCTTATGCTTACCGAAAGGCATCGGGGAGCTATCGTTTAGTTCCATCCTAATACCTTTCTTTCGTAAAGTGAATAACAGAGAAATCTATAGTAACACTTGCAGTCATGGCTGCTAATTCCGGGTATTTTTTTTCTGCTTTATCAAATACCGGGGAAAACCATGCTTTGTAATCTTCGGTACTCAAACCGTCGTTTTCGGCTAATAGTGGAAGGGGTATATTACACCCGTCTACCTCTGCAGCCCATTCGTAAATAACCGTTTCCGCAATAGGTCTTTTATTACCTATTTCAAAATGCTGATTAAATACCTTGGTTCTTCTTAATTCAAGCTTTTGAACGCCTACTAATTCCGCGGGAATGTCTTCTATTACTTCTTGGGGACTACGGTAAGGGGATGCGCTCCATTGGCGAAGGCTCAAAGCGCCACCAACTGTTTGCAAACGTACTATTTTAGTCTTCCAATACTCGTAATTACTTCGGCAAGTATGTTTCTTTTTGCCGGATTTTACTAATTCTTTAAAATTGGTCTCTTCCCCCTTTTTTGGGTGTTGGGGGAAGAAGTTCTTACTAAGGATTACTACTGCTTTCATTCTTCTGTATTTAAAACGTGTAACAATTCTACGGCTGGCCGTATTTTTCTAAACTCTTTAACTGTTCGCCAAAATAAAAGGCCCCTAACCTGTACTATGTATTGTTCCACGTAGTGGGTTGGTTCGTATCCTTCGTAATCCGTACCGAAGCAATACGCTTGTTTTACTATTCTGTATATCATGGCTATTTAGGCTTTAAAATGGCAAATCGTCGGTTTGGTTATTCCCCGCAAAAGGATTGTTATTTTCGGGTTCTGAATCGTGGCCAGGTTCCGGTGCTTCGGCTTGCTCTATTTTAGTCCCACCCCCTAAAAGTTGCAGTTCTTTTACCTTGCAATTAATACCAACTTGGGCGGCCCCATTTGCTTCGTACGTCCTTGCTGAAAGTTCGCCGCGAACAAAAATCCGTGTCCCTTTTTTCAAATAGGGAAGTACTCCGCTTTCACCGTATTTTAAGCAACTAACCCATGTTGTACGTTCGCGTTTGGCCCCTTGAGAATCCGTAAAACTTTCGGTATGAGCTACACTGAAAGCCATAAACTTTTGTCCTTTAAACTCTTTAATAGTGGCATCCGCTCCAAGGTTGCCAATTACCTCTACTACTAACATAACTAAATGATTTTTAAATTAATATATTAAACAACTGCTTTTAAATAGATTTTTTAAATGTATTATAACAATACGCTTCCGTGCAAATTTATAGCCTTATTCCTTTTTTCTTCAATCTGTGTAACGATGTTACGGAATTCCGGAGTATACTTATGTTCGTCCGGATATTTCTTTAAGTAATAATTTACAGTCGCATGGTCACGCTTTAATTCTTTTGCAATTTCTATTATTGTTGCACCGTCTTCCCGGCAATAATGGGCATAAATCATTCGCGCGTAAACGTGTCTTCTTGCCCGGCTTTTTCCTACAATGTCAAAGAAGGGAACGGCCATTACGTCAGCTATAACCTGCTTAATATCTGAATAGGCGGGAACTTCTTTATAAATTATTTGCTTTCCCGTAAATTGTGCTATGTTTTTTTCAAGCGTTGCGCCCTTGGAAAGAGGCCAATCCGGTAACATAAAAATAGCGTTACAACTCATTAATAAAATTACGTCCATAGCCATATGCAACTCCCAGGGAGCTAAGTGTGGAAGCCCGTTATTAAGCGGGTTAACCACTTCGTGCCCTTTTTCTATAATTTCCTGTTCTGCTTTGCTGAATTTTGCCTTCACGTCTTCGTATTGAAGTCCTGTAATTTGTCCCGAAATATATACTCTCATAATATTAAATTCTATATGTGTGATTTTCAAATGGTATTTTGTCGAACATTTCCGTAAAACGGTCGGCTATTCGTTCGCCGTATTTATTTGCCAGTTCTTCCGCGTTTAGATTGCTGGTCATTATAGTGAATAGCTGCCTATCGTACCGATAATATATCGTATCAACAAAAGGACTAATCTCATTTCCCCAAACCTTTATAATGGAAGGTTCCACGCCCACGTCGTCAATTGCTAATAATTCGGCCTTCTTTAAGTTCTCAAATCGCTCCGGTTCATTTTTAGAAATATTAGCAAGTTCTAAGGCCGAAACAGAAATAACAAACTTTCTTTCATTGGAATATGGAGATTCGTAAAGAAGGTCGATTAGTCTACTAATTGCGCGCGATAAGGTACTCTTTCCATTGCCTACGGTTCCGTAAAGAATTAAGCCAATTTTAAAATTACCGGCCAGCCATTTAGCTGCTTTATCTAAGTGCTCCGCCGTGTGTCTGTCTTCTTTAAAAATAAGGCCGCGTTTTTGTACTTCGCTTATATAACATTCGCGTAACATATCCGGTATATCGTCTACATACCGGTCAATCCTAAAGCGTACCGGTGTATTTTTTCTTTGTAGTATTTCCCGGAACCTTTGTAAATCCACTCTTTGAACTGTCGCCGTCTTTTTGTCCGTGTCTTCCATTGTTATTATCGTTATTTGTTCTACCATTTCTTTCCCAAGTGCGAACGGCTGCTTTCCAGTCCCGCATGGGGTTTTTACCAACTTTCCAACCGTTAGAAGTATAATAGTCTATCCAAGCTTGCGCGTCTACAATATTACCGCGTTCGCTGCAATAGGCTATTACTTCTTCAATAGTCGGTTTAAAAAAAGTCTTTGTTCTTACCACTAATGGCTTTTTACTACCTATCTCTTTGTTCTTATCTTTATCTTTATCCATAGGGGCATCTAAGGGGTTTTGAAGGCCCTCGTTAGCTCCTTCTTCCTTATCTCTTTTATTAAGAAAATCAAGAAGTTGGTATTTATTAAGCTTAAATATTACCGACCTATGCGCTGGATTTTTTTCGTTAAGCTCTTCGCCGTATTGGAATTCTATAAAGTCAGGAATAAAAGCCTTTCTTCCATTGCTGAAAAAATATATCTTCCCGGTAAAATCTTTTTTAAGGTCTACTAAGCTATATTTTTCCCCACAAAAGAACTCCGCGGCTTCTATATCTACTTCCCAAATCCCGGCGTTATCACATTCACAAAACAAGTAAACCCATAGGAGCTTATACGCCCCTTTCAAGTTCCTTATAAACCGCTTTTTAAATAGATCTGAATCTATGAATCTTTTAGCCATGTTACTTATCCTTTTTACTGTTAATTCCAATCCCAAACAGGGCGAAATCGTATAGCGTTGGGTCTTTGGGATTGTATTTTCTAAGAACCCCCGTTAATTCTTCCACAGCCTTGCGGTCGTTACTTTTTCGCGTTAATATTCCCAATTCGCGGGCCGTATTGCCTACGTGTACATCTAATGGTATAAATAGCTGACTTGGCGTAAGAATGTCCCATACGCCTAAATCTACTATTCCGTCGTTCCTAATTAACCAGCGCAAGGCAAGGTTAATACGTTTTAATGCGGATGTTTCAAAACGTCTCGGAAAACATTTGTTATTATGGCTTGCTTCGTTTGCGTTTTTAAACTCTGAACGTAAAACCCAACATATTACCCAAACCGGGACTTCTGTCTTGCTAATTTGAAATGAATTTAAAAGACCTTGGACGCTTCCATAAACTTCAAAAATGCGTTTAAACCCTCGTAACATATACGCTAAATCCTGTTCAAAGAAAGTACGGTGTACGTTTGCCGTTCCAAGTGTTTTAAAGCCGTCATTCATTACGTAGTCGTAAGGGCTATTTCCGAACTTTGAAAGCATACGTTCCGCGCTGTTAAGTATCATTTTACGGTTTCCCCACGCAATAGTAGCCGTAAGAAAAGCGGCTATTTCAATATCTTGCAAGCGCGAATAACGGCGCGGGAACTGTATCGGGTCTCTATCAATGAAAGCCGGCGTATTTATTAAAGCCGCTTGTTCGTCTAAGTATTCTTTTATATTCATTTCGCAAAATTTAAGTAGCCCCCGGCCAATTCCGGGGGCCTGTTAGGTTATTGTTCAATAATGGCAATTTCGGGGCTTAGCTCTTTTATTTGGGCTATCTGTTCGTCTATTACCTTATTCCGTAAGTCTTCCAAAAGCTGGCAAGCTCCGGGGCTAAATAGCTGCAGGAAGACGTCGCGGCCGTCAACTGAGGCGTAAAACTCTACGTCTATATTATCGGGTACTACTCCCTTAAAAATTGGAATTTGCAAACTGAAAGCTTCCGGCAGGTTACTCATAACAACACCGCTATAATTGTCTTTGAAGTCTCCCTTTTCGCTTTTCTGTTTTTCTACTTTAGAATTAACCGTAGCTTCAAAGTTTTTAAGCTCTGTAACAAGCTTCATATTTGCGGTTTTATCCGGGAAAAATGCGCGGTTCATTTTGAAGAACTGGCCTAACTCGTTAGGCTCCCAATTCTTTTTAGCGTTTATTCCAAACTCCTTAAATTTGGGGTGTTCTTCCAAAATACCAACCACCTGGCCCCGGTTATATTCGTCGTTCTCGTTTGTAACCAAGGTTATTTTAATGTTAGTCCTGTCTACAATTACATGGCAGCGTTTTGGGTTAATTTGGTCTTCTTCTGAAAGCCTTTTAGTCAAGAACTCAACAGGGGAACCAATAACGCCGTTAAGGTTTATTTTTACTGGGGCCTTGGGGTCAAGTAATTTAATGGCCGGTCCCTCTCTAAGAATAATTTCCGCACCGGTAGCACCTTCGGAAAGATTAACTACTACTTTTTTGTTTTCTTCCATTTGAATGAATTTTTAAAGGGTTAAAATTGTTTGCTTGGTTTGAAGTTAGGAACTTCGCGGGCCGGTATCTGAATAATAGTACCTTGGCTAATGTTCCGGGCTACCTTTGCGGCTCGGTGTTTTTTAGCAAAGGTTCCAAACCCGCGTAAATAAACGCTTTCGCCGCCGTTTACTTCGTCTCTAATTACGTCTACTACGCGTTCAATAACTTCTTTTACTTCGTTGTTTTTCAGTCCGGTTTGGGCTGATACTGTTTTTACCAAATCTTGTTTTGTCATTTTGAATAATAATTAATCGTTAGTACCTGTTTTTCTATTTAATTGAAAAATACTACCTTGCATTTCTTCCGGGAAAGCTGGGCGGCTTTCGATAAGGTCGCCTTCTTGATTGTAAAAACTAACTTCGCGGTTTTCCGTATCTACAAATTTGTAGCAGTTTTCGCTTACGAATTCGGCCTTATTTTTCAAGCCTACTAAAATGGTTTTGCGCTCTTTTACAAGTGGGTCTAAGCGTTCCTTAAATTCGCTCATTACTTCTTTTTTTTCGTCCTCAATATCATTTATCTTGATATCGGTTTCAGAAAGGGTTTCTTTCATTTGGCTTAGTTGCTCCAGGGTAAACCGTTTCATGTAGCCTTTTTCTTCTACTGCGTCGCAATTGTCCATTAAAAAAGCAATACGCTTCTTACCGGGTTCAATGTCTTTCCCTAATTCTCTTTGCATGGTCGTAAATTATTTAACTAATAAGTAATCGTTATAAATAGCCTCAAACTGTTTTCCGGCGTACGTGGCGAGTTCACGTGTTTTAAAGCATAGCCGGGAACCGATAGCCGTACACGCAGACGTGGCCGCGTAATGCGCAGCCGCACAACCGAAGCCCGCACTACTACGTATGTATTCAAACCACGGCCAGTATTTGTATTCGTTGCTGTTAGTCCAGTCCGGCTGCCAACCCTCGTTAAGGGCTTCCGCAATAGTTTTAAGCTTACGGTATGCTATTTCGTCCTTGGTAAAGCCCAGCTTAGTAAATACTTCTTCGTTCAATGGTTCAATACCAAGAACCGCGCAAGCATCCGCGTAGGTCTTAACCCTCTTAGTAACGTCCTTCGGGGTTACTGTCATAACGGCCCTAAGAATGGTTGTTTCTACCCCTAACTTTTCGGCCAAACGTTCGGCTTCTTTAACTGCCTTTGTTTCTTCTTCGTGTTTGCATGTTGGTGCTCCTTGACCTTCTGCGTAAATCATATAAAAATCTTTTTTCATTTTGTATAAATATTAAATTATTGAAATAATGAACCTTGTTTTGTCCTTTCTTGCTGGTAAAGAATTCGCCTTTGCCTTGCTATACTTAGCCGGACTTGCCGTATCGCGTCTTCACGCCCTTTAAGGCTTTCTTCGTACTCTATTAGCTCCGCTTCTGTCTCTGCTATAAAATAGCCTTCGGAAGTAGCAATTAAGCCCGGTACAAGGTCGTTTGTTCGTATATGGTTTATAATCTTCCTTACCCGTGCTTCGCTTAGCTTACAAGAACCCTTTAGGGCGTTTACTATTTCTTTATTAGTTACGGCGGTCATGTGTCCGTGCTTCGTTTTTAAGCCTCTAATAAGAATCGGAAGAAGTACCCCCGTTTCGTAGTCGCTTAGTGGCTGCGTTTCTTGGTCAAATCCTTTAATCATGGCTAAAAAGGTGTTTTATTAAAGTTTAATTCTAATCCCGGTTCTGCTATTATAACCTTTCTTCCAGTTGCAAGCTTAATACCTTCTTGGAAAGCCTTAGCGTCGCTATTCAAGTCTGAAAGGTGTATAAGGACAATGTTATTAACCGCTGAAAGGTCGTTAGCCTGCAGGGCGTCCAAACAATTGTCATAGCTAAAATGAGACTTTATTGTACGGTTACGTACTGGAAAGGGAACGCGGCCGGCGGCTATGTTTCTATCCAATATATCTAACCGGTAGTTGCATTCCAATAATATGTTACTTAGTCCTTGGAATGTCTTAGGCAAGTAGTAAGTATCGGTAGCAAATAGAACGTTGCCCGTTTCTTGGTGGTTAATGAAATAACCCAAAGGCTCGGCGGAATCGTGCATAGTGGCAAAAGGAATAACCCGAAAGCCGCCTAATTGTAAAAGGTCGCCGACTGTGCAAATAAGCGGGAACCGGTCGCCTTTTATCTTTACGTTATTAATAGTTCCTTCCGATGCGTAAACGGTAATACAGGCCTTCAAAACGTCGTTTATATATCCGGCATGGTCTTGGTGTTCATGGGTTATTAGGCAGCCTGTAACTTTGGATATGTTATAATCTAAGGCGTGCTTTACTTCTGAAAACCTAATACCGGCTTCCAAAATAAGGGCTTCACTTTGATTCTGTAAAACGTAACAATTTCCGCGGCTACTACTGCCTAATACTTTGAGTTCCATAATTAAAAACCTGGTTTTGGTGCTGTATGTTTTGGGGCCGCCTGCGTAGCTGCAGGCTGGTCGAAATTTAGTGTTCCGCCTTTGTTTGCGTTGTCCTTAACTTCTTCCTGTACCTTATTGGTTACGTCCTCATAAGTAATATCAACCGCGCTGCTATTTTCGTCTGCTTCGCCAAAATCGCACCCGGTAATGTATTCATATAAGGCTTTCTTAGCCCTTCTTTCGGCTTTACCTCTCAACTGGTCGGGACTACTGTAGTCGTCCTTCTTAACGGTCGCGGTAATGCTGAAACTATTCTTTTCCGCGTTGTGCTCGTAGCTTATCTTACAGGGTATTTCCGCAAAATTGGGGTTTTGGCCCTTATCAAAAGAAACATCTATAAAATACTTAACTCCCAGGCGGCGAAGAAGGGCGGTATAACCTTCTTTAGTTGGGTACATGCGTTCTGCAATAATATTAAACTGGTTCCCTGTAGGAAGAAGGCCAATACTAACCGCGTCTATTATCGCGTCGCGAACTATTGGGGTAGTGTAACAAGGAAGGGCCGGGCGGTTATTGCTTCTTGGTCTTCCGTTACGGTCTGTAAGGAATCCTACCTTTGTATTTATCAAAGGCATAAAAACCTTATTCATAACTTCGTCCGTAAGGGCATCGCGTAATAAAGCTATTACGTTTACGGCCGTAAAGGCGGCCCCGAAATTATTTACAATCTGCAACGCCGAAGCGTCTTTACATGCAAGCTCAAACTTTTGTTTTGCTGCGTCAATTACTGAAATACTTTTTTCTTCCATAATTTATTTTTTTCTAAATATTTGTTACTTTATTTTTATTCTTTGTAAGATTTTGGAACGTCAATAAATAGGTAGTCGAAATACAAGCTTTCAAATTGTTCCCTTGCGTAGCGTGCTAACGTGTCGTTTTTAAAGCAAAGCCGGGAACCGATATACGTATTCGCAAACGTGGCCGAGAGATTCGCAGACGCATAACCGAAGCCCGCAGAATCAATGTAAAACCAATTGAAATACTTGTATTCGTTCCAATCGCTCCAGCTTGGTTCCCAACCTTCATTAAGGGCGCGAATAATAATCGTAAGTTTATAGTAGGCTATAATAGACTTACGGTCTTTTTCGGGAAGGTTTGCTACTACCGGAAGACTTTCCGGGTTTAATCCTAACGCCTTACAAGCGTCTTCAAAACTTTTAATTTTCTTTGTTGTGTCCATACGATTAATTATTAAAATTGTGAAATGGTTAATTCTTGGTCTGTGGTTACTACAAGCTTTACAAGCTGGGAAGTAACCGGGAATAAGTCGTTTACACCTTCGGCGTTATCTACGAAAATAGGCGCGCTTACTTCATGGAATAGGCTAAGCGTATTACTGATATCCAAGCCGGCGTTAATCTTTGCAGCGTTGTTTAGGTCATTGTATTTAACCCCGTCTACCATGGCTATGCAGTCCGGTTTTTCGCCGCCGTTTATCTGCGTATCAAACATTTTAAAGCGTACGTTTTGGAACTTGCTATTAACCCGGCGTTCTACTTCTTCCATACGTACTTTGGTAAGTTCGTCCGCTACGAATTCCTGTTTTTCTAAATCGGCTTTTTGTTGGGCAAGTTCGCGGGATTCCTTTTTAAGCTGTTCTTTTCTGCTTTCGTTAGCCTCAATAACAGCGCGAAGGGATAGTTTGCGTTTAGCTTCATCCAAACGTTCGGTTAAACCTCTTTTCTTGGTGTTAAGCTCGGTATTATCAGCTTCGGGTACTTCTGTAATGGTTGCTAAAAGCTCATTAATTTGGCCCTGTAACATATTCCATTCCGTTAGTTCTTCGGTTTTAATGTCAGTACTAACAGTAACTACCGGGGTAGCGTTTATTTTGGCGTTAATAGCTTCCAACTTGTTTTTATATTCTGCACTCTTGGCTCCGGTTGCTTCGTTACGTTCTGAAAGTTGTTTTTTAAGGTCTTCCCGGCTCGTAGTGACTTTATTTAGTAATTCGCCAAGACTTGTACCCTCTTTAGTAATTCGGCCTAAATCGGCCTGCTTATTAGCGTTAAACGCTTCCCTTGCTTTTTCTCTGCCTTCGGCTTCAAGTTCCAGCGCGCGCGGGTCTCCGCAAACAGTTTTATAAACCGGGCAAATAAAGTCTTCGGTACTCTGTACGTATTCTTCTTCACTTCTTTTATACCATTCGGCCCGCTTTCCTTCTACCTGCTTTGTGTAATTTTCTATAATGGTGTCATGTTCGCGTATACGGCTATTTAGGTCGCTAATCTCCCGGTTTGAAGTGGCTATAAAGCTTTCAAACTCTCGCTTTGTTGCGCTGTACTGGTTGACGGCTTCGTTATGCTTGGCGTTCTTTTTGTAGCCTTCTTTTTGCGCGGCCTGTTTAGCGGCAAAAACTACATTTTGCTGTTGTGTGCGAAGCTCGTTAATCTGCTCTTGAATAGTCTGAACCTTGGCATAATGCTGGCGGTTGCTTTCCGCCTTGTTTGTCATGGCTTGGTCTATTGCTTCAATTTCGGCAATTAACCCGGCCTTTTCTGCTTCCAAAGCTACGTAGTCGGTAACTACCGGAGTAGCGCGTGTAATTTCGTCGATACGGGTGGGTATTTTGTCTAATTCTTCCTGTATATTCTTTTTACGGTAAGTAATTTCTACTTTATATTCCGCTAAGTCTTTGCCGGAAAGTTGCGCAAGAAGGGCCGCAAAATCGGAGCGGCTTTGTGCTACGTCTTGGTAGGTTACATCGTTTGCAACGCGTAGTAATATTTCGCGTTGGGCTTTCCAATCCAAAGAAGGAAAATAAGAAGGGTTAGTAATAAGCTTAAATAGCTGTTCATTCATAATTGAATCTACCTTAGCTTGGTACTCACTGGCCTTAACCTGTACGCCGTTGTAGAAATAGTCCGTGTGATTTCCCTTAAGAATGGTCTCCGCGCTTCCGCGTGGTTTTACCCAATCTTCGGCAAATACCCGGCGTAATTCTATGGTTTCTCCGTCAACGTCCAAAACTTCGGTTACTTCGTGGTCTAACATTTCGTAGGGCTTTCCGTCCGGGCCTACTGTTTTAATTCCAAACTTAGTATCGCTATTCCCGTGGGAATCTTTACCAAAGTTAACCCATGTAAACGCGTCAAAAATAGTACTCTTACCGGTTGCGTTGGCCCCGCAAATCTCTGTTAATTGGGCAAACTTTACGGTTAAGTTCTTAATACCCTTAAAATTTATAAGGTTCAATTCTTTTAATACTACGTTCTTGCTCATAATCGTTTTTTATTTTTTGGTAATATTTTGTTGTTCTTTCCGGCAAGCTCTAAAGCTTTGGCCGCTTCTACAATGATTAAATTTCCAGTCTGCGTAATAGCCCCGTTTATCTTACCGCTTTGTTTTATCCGGTTAGCTTGCGTTTTGCTGCATCCGAATAGTTGGGCAATACCCGCAAGACCATATACAAACGGCTTGTTTGGTTTAGTTGTATCTATAAGAACTTGGGGTTTGCTTCCTTCTTCCAATAGTTCTAATAGTTCGCCCGCTGTTAGGTCTATTATTCGTTTATCTAAATCAATCATCGTCGTTTGATATTGGTAATTGTGATGCAAAATGTGCAGATATAATAAAATTAATAGTAGCTATTCCCAAAAACCATAATGGTGCACCGTCTGCAGTTATACAAAGTATAGCTATAGAAATAGAAAAATATATGAGTATTAATTTTTGTTTAGTTGTTAGCCCAGAATATAGTTCTTTCAAAATTTGTTTCATCGTAATTATTTAAATTGTAAATCAAATTTACAGGTTCTTCTTCCTGCTCTATGCATAACCTTAACTTCGATTCGGTTAGCCCGCCCGAGTCGGTAAAAATAGGTATTAGCAAATATTTCACTTGGAATTAAAATAACAAGCATTATAATAGCTAATACTTGCCGTTTAAGTGGCGATAAATTAAACGAAACATGGAAGCTTGTGCAAAACCACCAAACGGTTAGTTCTGTGGCTTTTTGAATTTGCAACTTCGCGTATATGTTCCTTGCAGTGTTCTCTACGGTTCGGGTAGATATAAACAGATGCGCTGCTACTTCCTTTTTAGCGGCGCCCCAAGCCAATAGTTCGGCTATTTCCCTTTCACGGGGCGTAAGTTTAGCGGCTGTATTCATACTATTTTCCCCAAATATTATTAGTTATTGAATATTTATAGAATACTAATTCTACGGCTACCGCTTGACTTGCTTTTGGTTCCTTCTTTCCATAGCGGTAATCAGCAAATGAATTGCGGTTATTTATGCCTAAGGCCAGCCATAAGTTTTTAGTAGCTTCTTCTACGTCTAATAGTCTAAGCTGCATATAACCAGAATTGAACCCTTTTTTGTAAATTGTTGTTTCTATCATTATCTATTGTTTTTAAGAATGTATTCAATTACTTTTTTATGGGAATCGAATTTATTGCCGTCAAACTCGAATAATTCAGTATAAGGACCACCGGCCACCTTGAAAGTGCGCGTTCCTTCGTATGTCCTACCGTTAATATTAAAGAGCGCCTTCCGTATTTCTATGCGTTCCGTAACGGTACCGTAAGCCCTTTTAACTTTCTTGTTAGAAAGGCTAATCAATTCGCCGTAGTTATATGTAAATTCTACATTCGCCGGCTTTCCGTTAAATTCCACCTTCTTTTTCATTGTGCTATCTTATTTGTTTTATAATGCAATATACCTTGGCGTAGTTTGCAGCGCGTATAATCACCTTTGTTTTAATGCTCTGTATATAAAATAATTGAATAATTCAAAACCTATTAAATCAATTAAACCGCTTACACCTACGAGGGTGTTTATTCTCTTTCCGTCCAAGGTTCCGTAAACCTTTATGCGGAAGTTTCGGTTAATAAATGCTTTGTCGTATTTCATGTCTGAAATTTTCATTTTATTATAAGTATTTTTTGTTATCTCTAAAATTTGCGTAGAGCGTATTATTATTTTATCTTTGCCATTGTTTAAATGGCAATGTGCAAATGTAGAATTATATTCCACACTAACCAAATTTTTGCGGTATTTTTTTCTACAAAATGAAAAATAATTTTATTTGGGCATGGAATACGTTGTAAATAAAAGACTTAGAGAATTTATAGAAACGAAAGAAATTTCTATAAGGGAGTTTGAACGTATATGTTCCCTCCCAAATGGTTACGTTAAGGGTGTCAAAAACTCTATTACTGCGGATAAGCTGCGTAATATTAATCTACAATACCCCGACTTTAATTACTATTGGGTACTAACGGGCCAAGATATAGTTCCGAAGTCTGAATCTGCATTCGTTCAACCGGAAGTAAATTTTAAACTCATCCCTGTATGCAGCCAAGACGTGGCGGGCGGTATCAATAACAAAATTATAGATCAGCAGGGTTATATTACGGGATACCTTCCCTTCGTGAATGCCCGCGAAGAAGATTTTGCCGTAACGGTTACCAACGATTCTATGACACCGGCCTTTCCTCCTGGTACAATTATTCAACTCCGTAAAATTGTAGATTGGAAAGAATTTATCGAGTTCGGTCAAGTTCACGTTATTGAACTTGTGGACGATCGTCGGCTTATTAAGCGCGTACGCAAAGGCCCAAAAGGCTATCTTGTGCTTGAATCTGAAAATCCGAAATACGATCCGGCGGAAATACAAATAGAATTAATTCGTAATGTTTGGCTCGTTATTGCCAAGTATCGCAAAGAAGTTATGTAATTACTATGAAAAATATTGTTATTGTTATATTGGTTTTTATTTTAGTAGGTTGTTCTTCTAATAACGAACAAAATCCTATGTCAGTAGTTATGGGAGAACCCCTAACTCCGTATATATGTAATCTTAACGGAAGTCCTATTGATACAGCTTATAATGGTACTGAATACTTAATAAAGCTTTTCCCAATAACTGCTACTGATAATCCATATATAAATAAAGTATTCTATTATCTCAATGAAATAATTATAGAAGAAACATCTATTTCCCCATTTACTATTAAATTCACTCCAAATACATTAATGGGTAAGTATATTTTGAGGTGTGCTCCAATATTTATTGATAATATTTCCTGGAAAACGAAAGATACTACATTCGTATTTGGATATAAGAAATTCGAACCAGAACCTATACATAATGATACTTCTATTACAAGTATTGCGTTTCGATTATCAAACAGCTCAAATGAATATAGTCATAACGCTCAAAATATTTTATTAGGGAATCGACTAATTTTACAACCTATCATAAAACCCGAAACGGCGAAAAATAAAGAAGTAACTATTACAAGTTCGAACGAACAAGTTGCCCAAATTTTTTTCGCAAATAATGAATATAATATCCTGGCAAATAGCGTAGGGTTTTCAAATATTATTGTAACCTCTAAGGTCGGTAATTTCTCGGCTAATTGCGAATTATCGGTTTGCGATATTGATAGATATACAAGTATTGAATTAGTCGCTGGAACAGAAGGTAATTCTATTACCGGTTTTAATAGTTACGTATGCGCCCGCTTTGAATTAAATGAAATAACTACTATGCCTTTAAAAATAAATAAGATTCAAATTATAAACGACGCTAATGATATAGTATTGACAGAATCTGATATAACCTTCCAATTCGGCCAAAATAATTATCGAACTTCTAATATAATTACATCAAAAGGTTTACAAACTTATCCTGCCCATGGATGGAAAGCTTACGCAGAATACACATGGAACAATAAGTCATATTCTATTATTTATACAATGCCCTAATGACTTAAATTACTTCATTCTTATGCTTTCACAAAAAACATATATTACAAACAAAGAATTAAAAGCCCGAATCAATAATTCGTTTTTAGTTCCACACGCACGTTAAAATTTCGAATGTGGTAAATCTACCAATTATACGTAAAAGTGGCACAAATCTAAAATTTAAATAAAATAACTACATAAATTATGCTAACAATAGAAATAAACGTAGCGGAATACTATAATAATAAAGAATATTACGCCTCTATGCCGGAAGTTGTATTTAATGCTTTAGAAGCTGCTTACTTGGAAGGGAAGGAAATCGCGGTAGTTCCGAAGGCTGCCTTTGAAGAAATGATTAACAACCGTGTAAAATGAAAAAGGAAAGGGTAGTTACTACAATAGCGGGAGGCGTAAACCATCGCTTCTTTGAAGCAATAGAGGCCCTTGTTAGCCTTGGGCGCGTATCCGCCTTGGACTCTTTTTGTAAGGAAACCGGATTAACACCGTCACGTTACCGTGAGACCCGTTTAACCTATGGCGTTACGCCTAACCCAAATTCTAAACCTTCGCGTTATAAGGCCATAGAAATAGAAGGTCTTTATTACTTAGTAACTTCTTATTCCGTTTCTGCAGAATGGCTAATAACAGGCCGGGGTAGAATGTTTAAAAAATGAAGCGTACAGTAAAATTTGACTTATTCCCAAAGAAAACAAATGGCGTTTTAGAAACCGAAAACCGCCCTATTCGTATGCGGGTAAGCTATGCTGGCAATAGGGTAGATATTCGCGTAGGATTTACAATTGATTCCGAAAAATGGGACGCGGCGGAAGGCCGGGTTATTCCCGGAGCAAAGAACCGGTATAAACAAACTTCCGGCGAAATAAACCGGGCTATTTTTGAATACCAGGAGCGAATAGAAGAAGTATTTACCCGCTTTGACCTTATGGAAAAACGCGCGCCCAGCCCCGAAGAGCTAAAACGCGCGTTTGATGAAGCTACCGGAAGGAAAGAACCGGAACCCGAAGAACCGGGCCGAAGCTTTTACAGGGTCTATTCTGAATTCATGCAAACAAAAGGGGCGCAAAATAATTGGACGAAAGCAACCTATACAAAGTTTAATAGCCTGCAGGAACATTTGAAGAACTTTAATAAGAACCTAAAGTTTGAAGGAATAACGGAAGACGCGCTACAGGAATTTATAATTAGCTTGCAAGCCGCCAACTTACGTAATACTACAATCTCTAAATATATGTCCTTCCTGCGTTGGTTCCTACGCTGGGCGCATGGCAAAGGTTATTATTCGGGTATGCTACACGAAACTTTTAAACCTAAGTTTAAAGGCGCGAACGGCAATTCTAAGGAAGTTATATACTTGGAATGGGAAGAACTGCTTAGTTTGTATTCCTTCAAATTCCCGGCTAATCGCCCGGCCCTTCCGGCTGTCCGAGATGTCTTTTGTTTTTGCTGCTTTACAGGCCTGCGTTATTCCGATGTGGCAAAGCTTAGGCGTAGCGACGTGCGGGAATCCTATATTTTCGTCGTAACGCAAAAAACGGTAGACGGCCTTATTATTGAACTAAATAAATATAGTCGGGCCATATTGAAAAAGTACGAAAATATAAAGTTCCCTAACGACTTGGCTTTACCGGTCATTAGTAACGTGAAAATGAACGAACACTTAAAAGAAGTTGGGGAACTGGCCGGAATTTTGGAACCTCAAAGAATCGTTTACTTTAAGGGGAACCAGCGTTTTGAAGAAGTCTTACCTAAATACGCGCTACTTACAACCCATTGCGGGCGGCGTTCCTTTATAGTGAACGCGTTAAGGCTTGGCGTTCCTGCCGAAGTAATAATGAAGTGGACGGGGCATAGTGATTATAAAGCTATGAAACCCTATATTAAAATAGTGGATAAGCTTAAAATATCTGAAATGAATAAATTTAATACGTTCCAAACTCCTAATAAAAAGAAGAATGAAAAAGGCAAAAAGTAGCGGAACCCAAAAAAGCACCCATTTACCGGTTATACAATTGGTGTTATTTGGAAATGGTCGTTATCAAAAAAAGTATTATAATACACAATAACAGTATGTTGGGTTTAATTGATAATAGAAGGAAACAAGGCTCTTAGAGCCTCTCTCTCCGCTTGAACAAGGGTGTAAATCAACGAACAATGTGATTTACACCCTTTCATTATACCCCAAAATATTAAGCTTTTCTTTCTCCCAATCCTTCTTTGGCATTTCAAAGAAGTTGCAACTTTTTTTGCGAGATGTTTATTGTTCACGTCCTTTACTTCCTGCATCATACGGCTATGACTACGAAAAGATTATGGACAGTGATTGACTCAACTATATTCCACTTTCACAAAGTTATTTATTTCCTCACCCTCATAAAGGATGGCCAATCCCTGAAAGACGGACGGCATCTTGAGTGTATCAATATAGCCCCACTTCGGAGATCCATAGTCATATGAACGACCAGATAGCAACAAACGATTACTTACATAGTCAAACTCATAATAGCCACCACCGATGCACCTGTCACTGCCTTCGAGTAGATCTTTGTGCATCTTCACGTTCCCGAATTTGAACTCACCTTTATTGGTTATAATGAACTTCTGCATACCTCCATCATTGTTGATTCATACTCCATGCCAGGTAAACCAGTACAGCTATCCATAAGACAAGCAGCAACGGCACAAGAATCTTGAATTTCCAGTGTTGCGTCTTATGTCGGAACACCTTCATACCTAAGAATGCGCCCAGTGCACCTCCGATGACAGCCAGCAATATCAATGTTGCTTCCGGTATTCGCCATTGATGATGCTCCGCCTTCGATTTGTCAATTCCGTATGTGGCAAAAGTCACCACGTTGATGGCAATGAGATAAATGACTATGATTTGTCCTATCATGACTTTTTGAATTTATTCTTTAATAATTGATGTACATGTCGGAATGTGGCTCTTGGACAATAAAATATCGTCCGAGGACCAACCCACCGCATAACCTTTCGCATTTTCTCGCGCATTTCAGGCTTGTAACAATGAGCAAGACAATCCTTGCAGGCCGGTTTATCTTCACTGTACCTACAATGGTCGAGACGTTGACAAGCAAAGTCTATCAACATCTGATAATCCTCAGATGGAGTCGCTTGCTTTAGATGATGACGACAATATACCTCCACCATCTGCCGTATCGTCTGCTTGTCTCGTTCTATGTTACTCATATAATGGCCAAATCAATGTTTCCCATCTATCTTGCAAGCTATTGGCACATCAATCTTTTCAACTTTATATTCAGGGTGGAGTTGAAGCCAACTCACGGCGTATGGACAAGTAGCAGAGATCTTGTTGCCATCTGCCAGAATCTTATCCACTGCCATCTGAACAAGTTTTCCTGCGATGCCTTGTCCGCGGAGGGATCCATCCACAAAAGTATGGTCTATCGTGGCAACGCCATTATTAGAAGGGAATGTCACTTCGGCAATCACCTTACCATTGTCATCTGTCGCATAGATGCGAGCATTCTCAGTTTTGAATTCCATCTTTTCTATCTCAGTACTAAAGCACCCATCGGGCAATATTTTGAGCATTTACCACAGCGGATGCACGAATCGTCATCCACTTCAGGCGCTTTGAAACCTGTTTGGATTAATACGTCTACTGGACAAACCCGAACGCTTGGACATGGGTGATTCTGTGGACAGCGTTCTTTGATGACATACAATTTTTTGTCGTACTCTTTTTTAGCCATAGTGTTTAATGTTTGATTGTGACTATAATATTTACACCTCTCCTTTATCCATGATTCCCAGCTTCTTCCTCCAATAGCGGCTGTAGATTGCACCAAGGGGATTGTGTGCCAGCAACCGGTCTTTCACTACGAGCGTCGTCACTGGTCCGTTGCAATTGGCATTGAAGATGGCATCATGACCAACACAAAGTCCGCAACTAATGAACAGCTCAACACTCTTATCATTGAGAAACTTAGCCTGGAACTTCAGATTGCACATCGCCTCGTGCTCCTTCTCTGGATGTACTTGTTTCAGACCAAGATCCTTCTTGTTGACACTACAATTCTTACAACAGACGCCATAGAATTCGAAACCCTGATTTTCAAAGAATCTTTCGATATAATATGCCTCGTCGTTCAGTCCGATGCAGAATGCCACGCCGAGCCGCTTATAGCCCATAGCCTTGGCAAACTCAGCCGTTTCCTGCAGGCGCGTGATGTTGCTATAGAATGTTGCTTCCACGTATGCGGCGGCATCCATCATCCGCTTCTCATCATCGGTGTAAGCCTCGATGACTTCTTCCGTCGTCATACCCGTGCAGTTCTTGCCTTCTGTGTACCATCCATGATGCTTACAACTTGCACATTTTCCAATCATAGACTTCTATTTTTTAGAAAAATCGGGAAACTAACATTCTGTATTCGCTTATCGTCATTTACCTCAAAGAAAATGATCTTGCTGCATGTACCATGAGTCTGATACTTATACTTCTTCATAATTTTTCATTTTACCTTCAATACTTCTGCAACTTCTCGTTTGAGGTCTTCCAAGCCGATGGCCCCCATTGCCATCTGCGGTTTCTCGTTCATCGGGATGAAGAGTAGTGAGGGGATGGACTGGATGCCGAATTTTCCTGCCAACTCCTGTTCCTTATCAACATCTACCTTGTAAACCACAATCTTACCACCATACTCTTCTGCAACCTGTTCCAGACGTGGACTCATAGCCCTACATGGGCCACACCATGTTGCATAAAAATCTATGATGGCCGGCTTGTCACCAAGATACTTCCAATCATTTGGATTTTTCTCGTAATTGACAATTTTCTCGAGAAACATTGCCTTATTCATTTCAATTGTACTTATTTTATTACCCTTTCTTTCTACTTGTTTATTACTATTGTTAATATCTCCCGTTGTCTTTCCGTTGCCCGAGTTACAAGAAACGTTCAGGGCAAGCATCAGCACGATGGCTGACAATATTTTAAATTTTAATCTTACCATAATCACTTGTTATTAGAACATACACAATCCAGCACCTTTGCAAAGAGCTCTTTTGCCTGTGCCGTTATTTCCTTATTGATACAATATTTGGGACGAGTCTCGTTACCGTCACTCACAATCAGACCAGAGTTAACCAGTTCCTTGATATGTTGTGATGTCGTTGCCTTTGCCAGTGGTAACACATCCCTGATGTTGGTAAAACAGCACCCACCATTATTAATAATGTATTGGAGGATAGCTATCCTGGCAGGATGGCTCATCACTCTTGCAATCAGTGCCGTCTGAATTTGGCTCTCACTATATGGGCTTAAATCTTCCTTCATGTTGTTCATCTTTTAATTTGTTCGCAAAGATACGAACTAAAATTCTAGCATGCAAATAAAGTTCGTCTTTTTGCGAACATTTAATTAAAATTCAAGAAAAGGGTTCCGTAGAAATTTAGTGGGGATAAGCAAAAAGATTAGCAAGTCTGAAGAGATACAAATTTCATGCAGATAGAAGGATTTCAGATCCCTACAGTGATTCGGAGAAAACAAAACCGGAATCGTCCTGATTCCATGCTCCGAGAGAACGCCCTTTCTGTTTCTTCTTTGCTTTCCGGATGAAGAGACCAAGGCTTGTTTAGACATTTCTTTCTCAAAATTCTCATTGAATTCATCTATAACACAGAATATTTCTGTAATTTTGGCTTCGGCGATCATCAGGATATTTGTTCTATCTTATTGATTCTCAAAGATCAATTTACATGAACATCTTGTGACAGCCAATTATTTAACCGGTTATTTTTACAACTTTTCTGATCACGAATTCAAGGAATCGTAACAATTCTATCATCAAAGAAAGGACTGAATATGAACATTGGAGACAAAGCGCCCGAAATTCTTGGCAAAGACGAGAACGGGAAAGAGATTAAGCTGTCCGACTACAAAGGACAAAAGTTAGTACTCTACTTCTACCCGAAGGACCACACACCGGGTTGCACAGCAGAAGCTTGCAGCTTCCGCGACAACTACAGTGAGTTGCGTAAGCAGGGTTATGCCGTAGTTGGCGTTAGCGTGAATGACGGGGAATCGCACCGGAAGTTCATCGCCAAAAATGAACTACCCTTCCCGCTGATTGCAGACACCGACAAAACACTTGTGGAGCAATTTGGCGTATGGAGAGAGAAGAGCATGGCCGGTCACAAATACTTCGGTACGTTTCGCACCACTTTCATTATTAATGAGAACGGCATCATCGAGAAGATTATTGGTCCGAAGCAGATAAAGACCTCTATTCACGCAAGTCAGATATTAGAGGGATAAATTCAATATGCAGATTTTCATCTCGTGTGCCAAAACCATGACCGGGACAGTCCCCAAGGCTATCCCTTTCTGCACAGAGCCTGTTTTTCAGTCTCATGCCAACCATCAGGCCAGACAACTCATCAGATATTCCGTCGAACAGCTGATGGACATGCTCCATGTCAATCGCGGGATTGCCGCAGACAACCGCCAGCGCTTTCAATCGTTCTTCGATGAAAGCCGGCGACAACCCGCGGTGTTTGCATACGACGGCATGGTGTTTCAAAAGATTGCACCGGAAAGTATGACAGACGGTGAGTTGCTCGATGCCAACCGCCACCTGTTCATCGGTTCATTCCTGTACGGCCTTCTTCGACCGCTCGACCTCATCAATAAATATCGTCTTGAAGGAAATGTCGAGCTACCGGAGAATAAAGGCCGGTCGATGGTGGACTACTGGAAACCTATCCTCACCGACTGGTTCATAGAGCAGGTAAAGGCGGACGACGGTATCCTTGTCAATCTGGCAAGCGACGAGTTCCGCCATATCTTTGAATGGAAACGTGTGGAAAAGGAACTGACTGTCATCAGGCCGGAGTTCAAAGTTGAAAAGAATGGAAGACTGAAAACCATCGTCATCTACACGAAAATGTGCCGTGGGGCTATGACCCGGTGGATTCTTCAGAACCGCATCACGCGGCCGGAAACGCTTCGCGACTTCGAGTATGAGGGATATAAATGGGAATACGATTGGCTATACACCATGAGATAGGTCAAGGCAAAATAAGATAACAATGTACGATAACTTAAAGAATATGAAGCAGCTACTCTTTGTCTGTCTTGGAAACATTTGCCGTTCACCGGCAGCAGAAGAAATCATGCGACAAATCATCGATAGTGACCCTCAATTGATTGGTCACTATGAGGTGGATTCCGCAGGTATTGGTAATTGGCACGAAGGTCAGTTACCTGACCACCGTATGCGTGAACATGGTGCAAAGCGAGGTTATGACTTCCATAGCCGCGCCCGTCAAATACACTCCGATGATTTTGACCGATACGACCTCGTGTTTGGGATGGACAACAACAATATGGATGACCTGCGCTCACTTGCCCGCAATGATGTTGATCGAAAGAAACTCCGTTGCCTGGCGGATTATATGACCGGCCATCCTGATTATAAAACCATTCCCGACCCATATTATGGGCAGCCGAAAGACTTTGAGAGAGCTCTCGACTTGATAGAGGATGCCTGTACCGGATTGGCGGAACAACTAAAGAAAGAACAATGAACATCGAACAGATCAGAGAGTATGCATTGACAATGCCGGGTGCAACGGAGGATATGCCATACGGCAACGACTGGCTCATCTTCCGCATTGGTGGAAAGATTTTCCTGCATATATGGCTGGAGTCACCAACACCGACATGTGCCGTAAAACTGCAACCAGAGTATGGACAGGAATTACGTGAACACCATGACGGCATCCGGCCTGCTTATCATCTGAACAAGCAACACTGGAATGACATCTATCTGCAACAATTGGATGAACCCATCGTTTACAAGTTGATTAAGCGTTCCTACGAACTCGTATATTCCAAGTTACCCAAGAAAATTCAGCAAAACATCAAATAGCGTGGAGCATCTGGAAATCTGCCAGATACAGAATAAAATTCGCACTTCTGTAGAAGGATTCGCGCAGGACAGTGTGAGGGAGCTTCGCTACTCAGATAGAGTCTTCCACCTTGAACTTGGCCATCATTTTGAAGAGGATCAGGCTGATGAGCTTTGCTCACAATTTTCCATAAATGGATCTTGCATCGGAGAAGGCTCACCGGAATCATGCTATGCGTTGCAAAGCTAAAGTAATCACATCACAATTATGAAGAGCGTCAGACGTGGTTATGTGGAGAAGGATGAAGTGTTGTTCAGTAATGCTCAGAAGGAAAAGATACTGACTGCCGCTAACGATACACGTTGGCTGATGAACCGTGGCTATCATGCGGAGTCCGCCATCACGTTCACAAGCAACCATTATCTGCTTACTGCTCGTCAACGCATGGCGATATTCAGAAGTGTTATCGCTGAGAATATTAGAGGGGTTCGGCTGAGCAAAGAGATATCCGAACTCGGTTCTGAGGCATTCATCGACGGACTGAACACAATTATCACCCTTGAAACGGCACTCTCCGGAAGCCTGATATTGTGTGGCGACGATGGAGTGTTGCGTGACGTTGCCGGACTTCACGGCACTTATCGGATTATCGATAAGACGGCAAAGGCGATTGACCTTATTTTTGAAGCACTATTTGAATGTGGAACAAAGAAGGCAACTTTTTACCTCGATAAGCCGGTTTCCAATTCCGGTTCTTTGAAGAAACTGATACTGGAAAGGGCGAAAAGCACATCCATTTCTGCGGAAGTGGAACTGTTGATGAATCCAGATGCCAGTCTCAAAAGTAAGGAGAATGTCATCAGCTCCGATGGTCCGGTGCTTCAGAAATGCAACTCATGGTTCAATCTGAATACAATGATTGTCAGGAACAAGATTCCCGAGGCTTGGATATTTAATTTTAAAAGAGACCAAGAATAAGAACTTCGTAAGATGAACATTGAAGAGTTCCGAGACTACTGCCTGTCATTGTCAAAAGTTACAGAGAAGATGCCGTTCGCTCAGTTTCACGGTGCGAACACAATCTTGGTGTTCTACATAGCAGGCAAATCATTCTGTTATGTGAACATTGACAAGTTTGACAGCTGCATGATTAAGGGCGATCCAAAAACAATCGTGCTGCTGAAGGAACGTTATGTCTGTGTCGAGAATCCATCTCATTTCGGTGCAAAGCATTGGATGAACATCCGTCTGAATCAGGATATGGATGATGAAACGCTGAAAGACTTGATTCGCCAATCTTACGAAATAGTAAGTTCAGGATTATCAAAAAATCCACTCTGTAACAAACTTTGAATCTTTATAGTGATTTAGAGGGAACAAAACTGGAATCGTCCTGATTTCACGCTCCGAGAAAACGTCCTTTCTTTTTTGTTTTCCGGAGGAAGACAATGCATGATTTACATTTCTTTCTTAAAAGTATTCACTACTGATTATCAAAAACTTATATTAATATAATACAAATATGTTTCCTCAATTTGAGTAGTATTGATTAGAAAACATATCTTGGATGCTTCACATCGATATTAAGATATAATTATTTTAGGAGTGATGGACATTTTGCTGGCTGAAAACCTTGCAAATATCCATTACGCCTTACTTTACGTTTTTTCGAATAACCTCAAAATTATTCACAGAATCAGTCTTGCTTTTAGCTCCTATTTCATGGCGAATATTACTAATTACTTCTATAATCTTATCATACTGTTTTTCACAAATTTGCGTTTTTGCATATTTATTGTTAAAAAAGGTCATCCCAAAAGAAGAACCCAAAGAAACAAATAATGCAAAAAAAGCTATATTTCTACCGATTTTAGCATCCCTAATTTCCTGTTTATATGAACGAATCTCTAAAGGTTCATAATTATTTTCAGATAATTCCTCTAATGATTTGGAGGGAAACACTGTACAATCAAAGTATTGCAAAATTCTATCAACAAGATTTTGAGGCAAGCTTTCACCTTTCAATATTTGGAGACCATTATTACTTTTCTGTAATATTTCATCATCAGTTATTTCAAGTATACCGTTCGATATGGTTATTATATTATCATTTTCACCCACACCTACATTAGCATCTGCATCAGCATTTATAAAAAGATCTTGTCCATTAGTATTTGGTATGCAATATAAAAAGCCCTCTTTTTCCATCATCTCTATTAAAGATACTATTTGGACTATAAGACTAAAGCCCCTCTTTCTTGTGTATTCATCTTTATAAAGCAAAAAAACCTTACCATGAGTCCGCGACAAAAATAATGCAATTTCTTTGACTCCAAAAAAAACTTTCAATGACAAGGATGATGAATGGTCTTTTCGTAAAATATCCATAATCTGTCTATCAAGCTCATCTAAATTTCTCATTTTTTCTTTCTCTTAAATTGTTTCAAAGATTTATCGCCGACTCTTTTTTCATACTTATTGCGTTTAATCACATTTTCCCTTTTTATTATGTTATTATTAGCAATATCAAGTTGTCTTTTCATCCCCTCCATCTCCTCCTTCAGTTTTTTCTTTTCCTCTTCTAATTGTTTTATGGACATTTCTTTATCTGCAGAATCTTTCATGGCTGCTTCTATCATAGGATTAAACGAATAACCTTTCTGTTTTGTACTTTCATAGATATTCTTATATTCACTTTCCGGTTCAGTCAGTGTTCTTCTTATTTCTTCTTGTAAATCAAAACGCATTTTTACAACATTCTTCCCTTTTATATCTACTCCTGAATTGACTAATGTACAGACATCATTCCATACTGTTTGAGCCGTATATTGAAGAAAGGCGTTATCAAATAAAGTTATTATTTTTACCTGATCTTTTTCTATCACTCCCGTTTCTGCCAAATACGCCATTAGAGATCCTGGCTTACAAAGGATATTAGCATCTAAATGAAGCCTCTTTGCACAATAGTGAACTCGCGTCGAGTTCGTCAAAATATAATATCTATTTTTCAAAAGATCAGTCCTATTGGACGTACCACCCTTCCCTATTCTACTTTCATTTAACGCATTAAGAGCCTTAACATATAAATAAATGATTGCATCTGTTTTTGCTATATCTTCATTTTTCTCTTCTTCCCTATGCAAAGCCTTTTCTGTTTTATGTGTTTCCTCCAATGAAGCATCCGTGAGTTGCTGTAATTCTTCATCAACAACATCTACTTTTTCAGGCATACAGTCGTAATTGACTTTTGTGCCTACTTTCTCCTTTATCACTTCGCGAGTCAAGCTTATACCATATTCAGAAGATATATAGTTCTCAATATAACTATCCCATTTGTACTTATTAGGTTCCTTGAGTTGCTTAAAATAGAAATCTTCTATAAATACATTCTTAAACTCTTTGCTAACCCACGCAGATTTATCATCAATAAAATTAGAAATAAAAGGGAATCTTTTTTTCGCTGCCTCTGCGTGATTATAAACTTCTTTTATTGACTCTTTAGGAACATAGATTTTACATCCACAATTCAGAAGTTGCTCAATCATTATTTTATATTGTCGGCTCAGATAGGCATCGTCAGTTATCAAATATAATAGTACATCCGTGTCCAATATAAATACCTTTTCTCTAATAAGAGATTGCTTAAATACATTTAACAATGGATCAATGCCCATTATTTGTATTGTAATATAAGTCCGTGCAAAAAATTCAAGCACTTTTCTTTGTGAATCAGTAGGATTCTCTATAATGTCACCAATAGCATATATAATAATGTTTGACAACTCTTTTTTCTCTTTTACAGGCAAATTATTTGAAGCTTTGTCTTCTAATTTATCTATTTCACAGATTTTTTTTCTATAATCCCACTCAAAAAAAGAATATCCGGCAACAAGAAAATAATAACTAATACAATCCTTTATATTTGATCTGACTTGATTGATATTATTAATTGGCTTTTTGTAAATTAAATTAATCTTATCTAATATGTCATTTATAAGACAAGATACTTGCTCTGAAATATTCTTATCATTTTCGTCAATATCTTGTCTCGCCTTGTCTGTGAGTGAGATTACGCCAGCTTCCTCTCTTAAAAAATTTTGTTTAGATAATTCATTTAATGCAGACTCTACATTCCCCTCACTAACCATAAATTCCTTATGTCGACTTTTTATCTCGGAATAAATCTTTTCACGAGCAATAGTTTTTTCACTAATAATAAATGACAATAAAAATTTTTGAAAAAGCACATTTCTTTTATCTTTAACTGCTTTTCCACTAAAAAGTAGGCATGATTTTAACATTGCCTCTTCAACATCTTCATCATCAAATAAATAATTCATAATTCTGGAATTTTAAGTATTCTTTCCGCTTATTATCTTTTCATAGTGACACCCTACAACAATCTGTTACATTGATATTCAAGTCAACTAACTTTTGTTGCGTGGATCTTTTCTTGCTTGCAAATATAATGTAATTTTCAATGTATTGCACATCTTCACACGTTTTTTTGTAATTTTTTTTGAAAACAGAGCAGAAAACATAAAAAGGCTCAGACAAATCTAATGGTGCTTTTGAATGTATTCACAGCGCTGAAAGTGCCGATCTTTCGGCTTATAAGATAGAGCGCAATTTAGATGGTTTTGTAATTGAAGGAAGATGTTATATGTTAAAACTATCAGGCATACTTAAGTATGCCAAATTTAAAAGATGTCTCAAAGTAAAGTAATCGAATTATTACTTGATTTTTAAGTTTTCTAAGAACAATAGGTAAATACAAATGTAGTGCTTTTCTATAAATTGCTTGAATACTGTAGGTGAGAAACTTTTGAATTATTTATTGCTGTCCGATAAAACTATTTCTCTCGGATAAAATTAGGGCTGATTCCATTTGCAGGAGTCAGCTCTTTACGTTTATTTTGAAGTACTACACAAATCAAGATAGCCATGTAGAAATACATATTTTAACGGGCATTCTCCAAACATACAGCTCAGCTCGTACATTCCAGACACCTTCGATCAACAACTTCATCATCAATCTCGTTTCCGTTATTACTGCTTACTGTTTTTCTTTGACACAAGCCACAAGCTCTCTTCAGATGTGAAGTCGTGAAAACAAATCAACCTTCGTTGTTCTAATTTCTGATCACGAACGCAAATTCAATTGGATCAGTTTTTGTCCATCTGGTTCAATGCAAGTCGATCCAGTCATTTTTCCACCAAAGTTATATTTTGATATAAATATTTCACTAAAAGGAACGTCATGTTGATTTTTTTTGTAAGTTCGCAGGATGTTAATCTTAAATAATTTATAGATATGAAAAGGTATTTATTGATTTCAATGGCACTATTGTTAGCTGCCCCGACTTGGTTAAAAGGAGCAACTAATCCCAAAAATCGGCTGGTGGGAATTTGGCAATTATGTATTGTCAACCAAAGTTCTAAAAGCATGGAAGCTGTGAAAGTGTATAAAATTTTTGATACAGATGACAATGTATACATTTTAAATGATCAATTTGCAAAAAACTCTGTGGGACTCATTACCATGCAAGCTAAATTTCATGTGCAATCTGACAGCACTTATGTGGAAGATGTTAATTATAATTCAAACAAAGCTTATGATGGAGCGAGGAGTCTGATTAAATATCATATCATTTTATCTGACAACAACGAATTTCTGTGTTCTTCCTACCCAACACCGGATAAAAAGAACAGAATAGGTGAAGTGTGGCGGCGTGTGAATAAGGCTCCACAACAAGGAAATTCAACAGAAAATAAAGAGATCTAGTGGTTTTAAGCGATCTTGATGTTGTTTGATCAAAGGAGCCCTCTCATCCTTTAATGGACAACGCGTATGAATAGGTCTAAACCACTGAGTGGGCGCTTAAAATGCCTGCACAAGAGAGTATGCGTAATGGACAAATAAATTTTGTCTTTAGCTGCTGTTGGGCACTTCCAGCGCCCGCAGTGTAGAGGAAGGTGCGGATGGTCCGCAGGTGCTGCGCACCCGCGGTTACACGATATTCGGCACTTTCAGCGCCGTAAATACAAGTTTTGCAGTTTGTGTGGCATAAACAGCCTGTCGTTTTTGTTTGCGACACGAGAAATGATGTCAAGGTTACAAAGAACGATCAACGAGAGATGTGACGTCTTTACTTTTGATTGCTGCCACGCGATACGGAGCACAAAACAGCAAGTAAATAGATTCAGGGCGCTGAAAGTGCCCAACTTTCGGGTAACCGCGGGTACGCAGTACCTGCGGATCGTGAGCCACCCTCTCTCAATGGGGCGCTGAAAGTGCCCAACAGCAGTCAAAGAAACAAAATCATTTGCCGGTCCATCCAGACTCCCTTGTGTTGGGCACTTTCAGCGCCGCAAATCCAATTGCTTTTCTTTGTGTGCGATTTGCGCAGAATTCATGTGTGGTAAGGATCTTTTGTTTGGTGATTTTCGCCGGCGACATGCGGCCAACGTCGCGCCAGTGCACGCCTCAGGTTAAAATAAGCGGTTGAAAAAACATCATCTGATCATGAAAAGCACCATTTCATCAGTCTGAACACGTTGTTAATCGTCGAAAAAATGTGGCAGATCGTCGAATCAAAATTCGCATTCATGACGATCTAAATCGTACATGTTTTCATGCAATCCTTAATTTCTTTAATTAAAAATCTGTATGAATAGCCGAATTCATCGGTTGATAAAAATTCAGAGAGAACCACAGCTTTTATCCTTTGAAACTATCTTCGAACCGTTACATGGGAGGCGTCAGGGTCCTTATTAAAAAATAAATATAAAATTAACTCATAAATTTATCAAAAAAAACCTCCAAAAAGCAGAGCAAACGGAACGACATGCGTGACAACCCCTTCGGAACTGTTTCAAAACAAACGTCTCTCCGAACGGATCTGTCTGGAAGTCCGTCGAATGTCTATTTCCGGCGTAAAAAAATTTGAAGTCATCGGACAGGAAAAATACATTGCCCTACCCCACAAACTGATGGATCAATGTCTCTGTGCAAAACTGTATCTTTCATGTCATGACCATCGGATGGTGTCTCCACGACAAATTCTGTACGAAAACATGGCGCCCCGATCACAAAAGCGTTTATTTCTCAAAAAACAGGAGGACGCGTGATGATCTTGCCAAAAATTACCTGAGTTCGGGATAAGAAATTAGAAAAAAGAAGGTTGATTTGTTTTCAAGATTTCATATCCGGAGAGAGCTTGTGGCTTATTGTCAAAGAAACAGTAAGCAGTAATAACTGAAACGAGATTGATGATGAAGTTATTGATAGAACGGTGTCTGGAATGTACGAGCTGAGCTGTATTTTTGAGCCTGTCATTAATAGATTCAATGATAAATCTTTTGCGCAACATGATTTTATCCCAAAGTGGGATCAGTTTGTTTTTCATATTAGCTCTGAGTCCTGTAACCAAATTGACTCCATCAGCAAAAAGAGTATCGAAAAGGTTTTGTGAAATGTATCCCCTGTCAGCGAACAACTTCCCATATAAATCCTTAGCCAACACATTCCAAACGATATCGCTTCTGTCATCCACATTGGCCCCCGTCAGACAAAAAGAGATCATTTCTCCTGTGTCATTACAAGTAAAATGTAGCTTGAAGCCATGACACCATCCCATCGTTCCTTTACCGTCCATGGCAAATCCTTTGAAGACCTTATTGGCATATCTTCGAATATTATGGCATACAGGAATCATCGTACTGTCCACGTAGGTTATACCCGTACAGTGTCCCAAGGCATACATTTTCAGAAAAAACATAAATTTGAAAAATACGTGACTTTGTACTTCTACAAACCTGTTATAGGAAACCACCTGTGGAAAATCGTGGCGCAGATGGATACAAATTTCATGCAGATAGAAGTGTTTCAGATCTCTACAGTGACTAAAATGGAACAAAACTAGAATCGTCATGATTTCACTCTCAGAGAGAACGCCCTTTCTGTTTCTTCTTCGCTTTCCGGAGGAAGAGATCAAGGCATGATTGGACATTTCTTTCTCAAAATTTTGATTGAATTCATCTATAACACAGAAAATTTCTGTAATTTTGGCTTCGGCTATCATCATTTTATTTGTTGTATCTTTTTGATTTTCAACTATAAATTTACACAAATATCTTGTGATAGCCAATTTCTTAAATACCTTTTTACTACTTTTCTTATCCCGAACTCAAGTAAAAATTTATAAAGACGCCATCAGCTGTTTCTGCCCCAGAACAGCAAAAATAAAATGATGAAGTTAAGTATCAACAACTACCTAACAACCAGAATTATTAAAATCTCATCCAGGATCTGCGCTGCTCCCAAAGCAATTTTGATGCTTATTTTTCATGATACTCATCAAAACTTGAATTGCAGTTTAACTGAAGGCTGCAGTTTAACTGAAGAAAATTGCAGTTTAACTGAAGGCTGCAGTTTAGCTGAAGAAGAACAAAAAGAAATGGAAAGAGAGGAAACGAATACAGATACTCTTCCCCCCGTACCCCCTATTATAGACACAAGTGTAGAAGATAAAAGGAAAGAAATAAAAGAAGAAAAAAATCCTCCTCCTCCTCCTGCGCGTGCGCGCGCACATACGCGAGAGAATTTTTCTTTTTTCGATCAGCAAGATTTTTCGCATTCGGAGGAAAATCGAAAGGATGTAGCGGGCTTAAACGTTCTTGCCGGTCAGGGAGCGGAAGATCATCCAACGGGAAAGATTTCGGTCGCGCGCGCGAGGGACGGCGAAAAGAAGAAGAAAAATGAAGAAAAAAGATTATTTTTTTATTGCACGGACACGCCGCCATCCCTTTGTGGATCGGAGATGCAAAAAAAAGTGTGAACAAACGGTGAGCAAAGTGTGATCAACCCTTGCTGAAGCATGTGTACGCACAGTATCTTTGCATCGCCTTACAACAAAGGGATTGCAGGGTTTTTCCGGAAAATACCGGTGTCCGACGGTTAAAAACTTGCATTCGGGAGGTCCGATATTGTACTTTTGCCTCGTCAAACACAAAAACTGACTCCAAATGATTAACTACATCGTTCGAAACAAAAAAAATCCAAAGGACAACACCAAGTCCGCCTTCTATCCTGTGATCAACAAAATCGGTTACGTGGATCTTGACCGCGTGTCGCAGGACATCAGCGACCAATGCACCGTGACCGAACACGACATCAAAGGCGTGCTCTCGGCGCTGGAGCAACACGTGATCAGCGAACTCCAAAACGGGCACTCCATTCGTCTGGGCGACCTGGGAAGCTACCACCTGGCCGTCAACTCCAAAAAGGGAGGTGAAGCCACCGCCATCGACGTCACCGGCGCGGACGTGAAGAACCTGCGCGTTCACTTCATCAAGAGCGCAAAACTGCGGCACGCCTTCAACATCGGCAACCCCGACATCCAATTCCAGGGCCCTGCCAAGAAACAAGTTTAAAATTTCTATCGTTTAACGTTTTAAAATTCAAACCATCATGATTACATTGCATGCCATATCCAGAAAGAACCCCAAGGACCTCACGAAGATAGCCTTTTATCCCGCCATCGCCCTCCAGACACCCGTCAAACGCAACAGTTTCTACGACGAGATTGCGGACGAATCGACCGTGACCAAACACGACGTGAAAGCCGCCGTGAGTGCCCTCGAGGCCCAAGTGATCAAATACCTCCGCGAGGGTTACTCGGTACGTTTGGGGGATCTGGGCAGTTTCCACCTCACCTGCAAGGGCAAAGGCGAGCCCACCGCCGACCTGGTCACCCACAAGGACATCCTGCGCCTGCGCGTTCAGTTCACCCCCAGCGCCACCATGGAGGCGGCCTTCAAGATTGTCGACAACCCGAACGTCAAATTCATCCTCCCTCAAAACGCGTGATCTTGAAAGGTAGAGCCTCGGCGTGCCCCGTGTCGCAACGAGAGACACAAGAAATGATGTCAAGGTCACGAAGAACGATCAAGGAGAGATGTGACATTCTTATCATGTATCTTCTCTGCCGCGCGACACGGAGCACAAAACAGCAAGCAAATGTATTCAGGGCGCTGAAAGTGCCCAACTTTCGGGTAACCGCGGGTACGCAGTATCTGCGGACCGTCACCACCTCTCGCAGTGGGCGCTGAAAGTGCCCTACACAAGGGAGTCTGCATGTATCGACAAATGGATTTGTGTCTTTGGCTGCTGTTGGGCACTTTCAGCGAACTGGTCATAAACGCTTTTTGTCTTGTTCGTTCTTCCAGATGTCTTTCCCTCCCGATACGCGGCACGCCGCGTCTTTACCAAAATATCCATTCTTTACCAACCATTTAAAATCCAATCACCATGATCAACGTACCGTTTTTATTGAAAATCATTTTACAAATCATCGAGTTGCTGCTCGGTTCCGACGTCTTCGGAGAGGACGAGAAAAACACCCTGCAGGGCATCGTAGAGCACGTCAACACCATCAAAGGCAGTCATGGCAACGCTTGATGTCTATCTGCCCTTCCTCAGCAAATGGGAAGGTGGCGTGGTCCGCCGCCCCAACGACCGTGGGGGACTCACCTTCAGGGGCGTCACCTTGCAGACTCTGAGAACCTTCAACCCCACGGCCACCGCGCACGACCTGCTCGGCATGAGCAGTACGCAGTGGGAAGCTCTCGTAGACCGACTCTTCTGGCAGCGGTGGCAAGCGGACCGCATCGAGTCGCAGAGCGTGGCGGAAATGCTGGTGGACTGGACGTGGATGAGCGGACGTTGGGGCATCGTGTTACCACAGGCGATGCTCCGCGTGATTCCCGACGGCAAGGTGGGAGCACGCACCCTTCGGGCTGTGAACGAGAGCGATCCGTACATCTTCTGGCAGGACCTGAAAGAGAGTCGACGACGTTACTTTCTCCGCCTCGTTCAGAAGCGTCCCTCACAGCGCCCCTTCCTCCACGGATGGCTCCGCCGCCTCAACGACCTTTCCTTCGAATGAGAGAGGGTTATTGGTTGATAGGTTTATAGTTTATCGTTGAGAGATTATAGCTTATAGCTGAGAGTTGCACATTTTTATTGTTTAAGGTTTTTAATATGAATGACCGGTGTTGGTTCCTTGGGGGATCGACACCGGATTTTTTTGTTTTCCCTTGTGTAGGGCACTTTCAGCGCCCACTGTGCGGGGAGGTGCTTGCGGTCCGCAGGTGCTACACACCAGCGGTTACCCGATATTCGGCACTTTCAGCGCCGCAAATACAAGCTTTGCAGTTTGTGTTTTATGGGCAGCCTGTCGTTGTCGTTTGCGACACGAGAAGTGATGCCAAGGTCACGAAGAACGATCAACGGGAGATGAGACGTCCTTTTAATGTCTCTTCTGATTGCTGCCGCGCGACACGGAGCACAAAACAGAAAGCAAATGTATTCAGGGCGCTGAAAGTGCCCAACAACAGCTAAAGAAACTATTTATCTGCGAATCCACACATTTGTCCCCTTGTGTTGGGTACTTTCAGCGCCGTGAATCCATTTAATTATCTTCTTGTGCCAGAAGGGAGGGACGCCTCAAAAAGTCACAAGAAGAGACATATGGGGACAATCGGACGTCTACATGAAGAGGAAAAATCCGCAAGTATCAGAAAGAACCCTACACAAGCATCTAATGTGCGTGTTTGGTCTCTACTACTTCCCAATAAAAACGCACTTATGAAAGCTCGACTAATTAGCATTTTTTTACGCATTAGCTGTAAAACGTAACTATTCAGCCAAATGCATGGCAATCGGTGACATCAAAAAGGCTACGGATTGCTTTGTATGATGTCTGAGTATGTTTTTTCGCTGTCTCAACTATAGAGTGAAGTTGCAGGAAAGCATCGGCT
>Ga0183100_1000161_pt1 | contig 86238 bp, 77 predicted proteins | sample Biomet2_FD_127789 | JGI IMG/M metagenome (GOLD analysis project Ga0183100, IMG submission 127789) | Microbial communities from bioreactor (seeded with anoxic lake sediment) at LBNL, California, USA - Biofuel metagenome 2 | ecosystem: Engineered > Bioreactor > Anaerobic > Unclassified ...
TTCTTTTTCGTCAGCATTTTCAGCCGCTCTGCGTCTTTCGTTTTTACCGTCTTGCGACAGCTAGGTTAGAATACTACATACTCCCCCTCTTGTCAACCCTCTTTTCCTTTTTTCTTTTCCTTTTTTTATGTGCGTTTGGCATTTCCTTGCATTGCAACGCTTTTCACCGCTGTCATCTTCCTGTCCTCTATCATATACTGGCATGGCGGACCATGTGTCCGTCCTATGAATGGAGGATGATCACCATTACCATCTATAAAAATAGCTGCCTGCAGGAGACCGATCATATTGTCATGCGTGACAAGTGCTGCTGTCATCCCTGCGGACCATGTGGCCCTTGTGGCCCTTGTGACCCTTGCGGCCCCTGCGGCCCCTGTTGTCCCCTGCCCCCCGGACCTCCTATGCCGCCTCCCGGCGCGGCGGCTCTGGCCGCTCATCCCGCCCAGCAGACCGTAGCCTGTGGAAACAACCTTGACCTTGGCGCGATCGTCAAATGTGTGGGCGGAGGGATCTCTCTCACCGCACCCGACACCATCACTGTTGCACCCGGTGCGTATCTGCTCCATTTCAGCTGCGTGGCCTGTGGTACCGTCAGTTGCGGACCTCTTGCCGCCGGTGTGACCGTGAACGGAACGGTGGTTCCCACCGCCACCTGCTCCTTCTATGCGGGCAACGACCCCGGTATGCTGGTGCTTCAGCACCTGTTTACCGCCGCAGCGCCCACCCGGCTGACCATTCGTAATATCTCTTCCGCTCCTCTCAAGTACAGCGATACCGTTTTCTCTGTGCTTCGAATCTAAAAAACGGTGCCGTGCCCCGCATGACGCGGGGCACGGCTTTTCCGCTATCTGTGTTTTTCTTGACAATTGGAAGAAAGTATATACTATATAAGGTATAATGTATGAATCTTCTGACTGTGAGGCCGTTATGAGCAGCTTTTTTCAAACGATCTTTTCCCAGCTGGCGTCTTCCCTGCACCTCTCACAGATTGGCGCCAATCTGGCGGACGCCGCTTTATGGGTGGGGCGCATAGGCATGGCCGTTCTTGGCATTTTGCTGCTGATTCGCTGCTGCCGCTCTTTATTCGCGGGAAAAACAGAACAGGAGACTTGGGGATTTCTCAGCCTTTCCAATGGCACGCGGTATGATTTAAATCACTGGGAAAATGTCATTGGGCGGGCCAAGAGCTGTGACGTGCGAATCAACTTCCCCTCTGTCTCCCGGAGTCATGCCGCCCTGCTGCGGGATGACTCCGGAACGTGGTACATTTACCCGCTGAACGCCAAAAGTGGCGTCTTGCTCAATGGGCAGCGTATTTTTGCCTGCACAGAGGTGAAGCAGGCCGATGTGATCGCGGCCGGGGGCGTGGAAATGTATTTCTTCCCCGCCAGCCATGCCGACGAGCAAAAGCAGGCCCAGCGGCGCACACGTCCGGGACAGGCCATCCGGCCGGCCGGAACGCTGCTGATCCTGACGCTTTTCCAGGTGCTGATGGTCCTGCAATTTCTGCCGGCCAAAGAGGGAAAATCCACCATCTTTTTCTCTTTTGCGGTTTTATGCGGCCTCATGTGGGGGCTGTACTTCCTGTACAGAGCCATACGGCGCACGGCCTACGAGGCGGAAACGCTGGTGTTTTTTCTGATTTCGCTGTGTTTTGGTGTGATCTCCGCTTACGACCCGGCGGGACTTTACAAGCAGCTGGTCACTGTCATTATGGGCATCGTACTGTTTCTGACGCTGAGCCTTCTTCTTCGGAATCTCAAGCTGGCTGAAAAGGCCCGCTGGCCCATCGCCGCCGCAGCGGCGGCGCTTCTGGCCTTTAACGTCCTTTTCGGAGAGCAAATCTTTGGCGCCAAGAATTGGGTCTCCATTGGGCCGCTGTCGTTTCAGCCCTCTGAATTTGTAAAGATAGCCTTTATTCTGGCGGGGGCGGCCACGCTGGACCGTCTCTTCGCCAAGCGAAATCTGATCTTTACGGTGCTGTTTTCCGCTTTTTGCGTGGGATGTCTGGCGCTGATGAGCGATTTTGGCACGGCTCTGATCTTCTTTGCTGCCTTTTTGTGTATTGCTTTTCTCCGTACCGGCGACCTGCCCTCCATCGTGATGATGGTGGCGGCGGCGTCTTTTGGCGGCGGCATCATTCTCCGGTTCAAGCCCTACATCGCCGACCGGTTCGCTTCCTGGCGCCACGCCTGGGAATTCGCCCAATCCTCCGGCTATCAGCAGACCCGCACCATGTCCGCGGCGGCCAGCGGTGGTCTGATGGGCGTGGGCCCCACCAATGGCTGGCTGAAGGATGTGGCGGCGGCCAACACCGATTTGGTCTTCGGTGTGGTCTGTGAGGAATTTGGTCTGATCCTAGCGCTGTGCGCCATCGCTTCGCTCTTGATCCTGGCGGTCTTCACTGTGAGATCGGCCGCTACCGCCCGCTCCAGCTTTTATGCTATCGCGTCTTCTTCCGCCGTGGCCATGCTGCTGTTCCAGACCATGCTCAATGTCTTTGGCGCGGTGGATCTGCTGCCACTGACGGGCGTGACCTTTCCCTTTGTGTCCATGGGCGGCTCCAGTATGATCGCCTGCTGGGGCCTGCTGACCTTTCTCAAAGCCTCCGACACAAGGCAAAACGCCAGTTTTCTCATCAAGCTGCCCCAGAAAAATCCCGTTAAGAAAGCGGCCCCCACGCAGGACAGCGGTCTTTTTGACCAGATGCCGGATATCCCGGTGGATGAGATCTTCCGCAAAGAGGACCCCGCCGATGCCGAGCCGCTGAACAGCGATGATCTGTTTTGGACCGGGAATCCCTTTGGAGACACGCATATTTTCGGAAAAGACGATTCGCCGGGAGAGGAGGATGGCGCCAAATGAAGCAAGTGAAACAAAGAATGCTCTTAATTCTGATCCTGGCGGCGCTTCTGGCGGCCGGCACCGCGATCTACTGCGTCCGCTATGTGACACATGGCAGTGATTGGGCCGCTTTCCCCTCCAATCAGCACGCTTTCACGGAGGGTTCTCTTGCCACAGGGCAGATCCTTGACCGCAGCGGCACGGTACTCTACGATCCCGCCAGCGGCGCATATGCCGCGGACAGCACCATCCGCAAGGCCACCCTTCATGCGGTGGGCGACCCTTACGGCAACATTGCCACCGGCGCCCGATCCGCCTTTTTGTCAGATTTGGTGGGATTTAACGCGCTCACCGGCACCACCACCGGCGGCCGCAAGATCTATCTCACCGTCAGCTCGGAGCTCAACCGGCTTGCCTACAATGAGCTGGGAAGCCGCAAGGGCACCGTGGGTGTCTACAACTATCAGACCGGTGAGATTCTGTGCATGGTCTCCACGCCCTCTTTCGATCCCGAAAATATACCCGACATCAAAGACGGCGACACCCGTTACGAGGGTGTTTATATAAACCGTTTCCTCTCTTCCACCTTCACGCCGGGCTCCGTCTTTAAAGTGGTGACTTCCGCAGCGGCCATTGAACATCTAAGCGATGTATTTGACCGCACCTTTACCTGTACCGGCCGTCTGACCATCGGGGACGACACCATTACCTGTCCCCATGCTCACGGAACACTGGATTTTTACGATGCCTTTGCCGATTCCTGCAACTGTGCCTACGCGCAGCTGGCCGTGGAGCTGGGCGGCGATACACTGGCCCGGTACGCCAAAGAAGCGGGATTGCTGGATAGTCAGAGCGTCAGCGGCATTACCACCGCTGCGGGCAGCTTCGACGTGGGCGCGGCGGGCAGTCCCCAACTGGGCTGGTCGGGGGTGGGCCAGTACGACGACCTTGTGAACCCCTGCTCCTTTATGACGCTGATGGGCGCCATCGGAAACGGCGGCACCCCTGTGACGCCGCGCCTGATCCAGCGGGAAACCACCATGGCCGGTCTTACTGTTTCCAAACCCGGAAAAAACGCCGGCAGCCGGATCTGGTCTGAAAAGACCTGCCAGACGCTGACCTTCATGATGGCCAACAATGTAGAGAAGACTTACGGTCAGAGCAACTTTGGCGATTTGAAGATCTGTGCCAAGTCCGGTACGGCGGAGGTAGGTACCGCCTCTCCCCACTCCTGGTTTGCCGGGTTTCTCAACGACGCCAATCACCCCTATGCCTTTGTGGTGCTGGTGGAAAACGGCGGCGGCGGCGCCACCGTGGCCGGTTCCATTGCCTCGGCGGTACTCCAGGAGGCGGTCAAAGAAGCTGATTAAGCATATAAAAAGCGTTCTGCAAACCCGCAGGGTTTGCAGAACGCTTTTTGTTATTAATTCCACTTGCGTCGTCCTCTTCATCAAAGGCCCGAGGGGGCGGTGTCCAGCTTTTTGAGCAGGGCTGACAGCGGCAGGATCAGCGTTCCCGCCACAAAGTTGCCGCAGGCGTGGATCACGTCCCAGGGAAAACCTGCCGCGATCCAGGCCAGCATTCCCCGCCAGTCCAGGCCGAACAGCAGCGCCTGCATGGGCGCATACAGTGTGCCGAAGCAAAGGCCGTGCAGGGCGCAGACCACCATATACATAGGAACCGCCACCTGCTTTTTCATGTGCCGCGGCAGCAGCATGGTCACGCCCCACAGCACCGTCCAGATATACAGGTAGGGGATCCACCAGGTGGCAAAACCGGCGAAGATTCCGTTAATGAACACATATACATAAATAGGAAACAGCGCCCTTTTCCGGTATACCAGCGTATAGATCATGGTAAACATCCCCAGCAGATGAATGTTGGGAGCCCATTCCATCAGCACCTTTGAGCAGAACATCAGCGCGCCCAGCATGGCAAAGACCGCCATATCCCGGGTGGAAAGCCACTGCTTCGTCTCCGTCACCGTCTCAGCCCTTTTCTACACAAAGAGCGTATGTGGCACCCTCCGTAATGGTCGTGGCATCCACGCTGGTTTCGGCGTAAGCACCGTTGATGTAAAAGGCCCAGTAAACGCCGTCTTTGTCGTAATCCGCCGAAATGCTGTTGGCTGTCTTAACGTAAAGGCCGTACTGCCCCTTTTCACCATCAATAACGCCCAGTGTCTGTAAAGCCCCGCCCACGGTCTTTTCATCGGTTTTCACCGTGAAAGCTGTGATCTGGCCGTTTTGGTCCTTTATCTCCATGGCAAAGGAAACACTGCCTGTCCCAATAACAGCGCCGTTTTCCACCGGCAGCGTCACGCCGCTCTCCGCCGTCTGCATCTTTTTGTCGCCGCAGGCCGATAAGGTCAAGAGCATGGCCGCCAGCAGCGCCAGCACCATTCCTTTTGTTGCACCCACTCGCATATGTCCCGTCATGTATCTGTTCTCCTTCTGTGTATCCGCCGCGCATTTCCGCGGCCAAACTGGCACAGGAAACCGCTGCCTGTGCATTGCTTTAAAAAGCTCTATCAGTATAGCATACTTTTAAGGAAAAACAAGAGGCTGTCCCACAGGTGCCTTTTGCTCCCGCAGGGAAGGCCCTCTATGTGCCGGCATAGGATTTGTATGAAAAAAGGTCATAAAAGATAGTATTAATAGTTGAACTCTTCCCGGCGCCTATGGTAAAATTAATTGGTCGTTAAGAATTAAAAAAATTATTAACACATGTTAATGGCACAATGCAATCAGGCACCGTCCGCCCCGGCGGACGGCACAGTTTTCTCAATGGGGAGATGAGGAATTGGTAACGTTTATACTTCTATTCTTGCTTTGGATCATTCTCAACGGACGCGTGACGTTGGAAATTTGTCTTTTCGGCATTGCCATTGCGGGCGCGATCTACGGATTCGCGTTTTATGCACTGGGCTACCGTCCTCAGAACGAGAAAGGGCTGTGGAAACGGCTGGGGATCTATGCCTTTTACGCGCTGGCATTGATCGTCGAAATTTTTAAGGCCAATTTCAATGTCATGCGCATTATTTTAACCTCGCGCCCGGACTATCATCCGGCCATCGTCAAGGTTCGGATCCCTCTGAAAAAGCAGGCTTCCCGGCTCTTGCTGGCCAACTCCATTACGCTGACACCCGGTACGGTGACGGTGGAGGAAAAGAACGGCCTTTTCACCGTGCTGTGTCTGGATAAGTCACACGACAGCTCTATCTCCGACTGGTACCTGGTCCGCATTTTGCAGAAGCTGGAGGATACAAAATGGAACTGATCCAGAGGTGTTATTACGATCTCTTTTGGGTTGTTCTGATCGTTCTGGCCGTGTGCGTCCTGGTGGCACTGGTATACATCATCGGCTCCCGGCTGACGGTGGACCGGATCATCGGCATCAATCTCATCAGTACCATTGTCATTATCGTCATTGCCATTCTGGCTTTTTTGCTGGGGGAGGATTATCTGGCGGACATCGACATCATTTATGTGGTGCTGTCTTTTATCTCTGTGATGATGCTCTGCAAGATCTATATCAACCTGTATGCCCGGAAGAAGGGAAAGGACAAAGAGGAGGGCAGCGGTCATGATCGGTGAATGGATCCGTTTTGGCCTGACGGCGTTCTGCGTTCTGGCCGGGCTTTTTACCCTGATCGTTTCGCTGATGGGTCTTTTTATGTTCGACTTTGCGCTCAACCGCATCCATGCCGCCGCCATGGCCGACACACAGGCTCTCTTTTTATTTCTGGTGGGCATCATGATTGCCATGGGGCCCCGGATGGTGGTTTTGAAGCTGGTGCTGATCCTCATTCTCCAGTGGTGCACCAGTCCTCTTTCCAGCCATATGCTGACCCAGTTTGAGTACCGTGTGGACAAAAATCTCTCCGCCCACTGTGAGCTGCCGCCGGATACAGAATCTCTGTCCGCCGCTCCCAAAGACGAAGACGAGGAAAAGGAGACCAGCGAGCCATGATAACCGCTTTTCGTATCATTCTTCTGGCGTCTCTTGTGATTTGTGCCATTGGCACCGCCATTGTGAAAAAGCCCATGCACGCCATTATCATTTACATGGCGTACAGCGTCATCATGTCCATCATTTGGGTGCTGCTGGAGTCTCCGGACCTTGCCATCACAGAAGCGGCCGTGGGCGCGGGCGTCACCGGGATCTTGTTTTTCCTCACGCTGCACCGCATCAATCTGATCGACAAGGACGCCGAGCACGATTCCCGGAAAGAGGACGAGGGAGAGGGGGAATCTGACCATGCGAGATAAACCCATGATCGATCCGGAATTTTCCTCCATCTGGACATTGTGGAAAAACGGTCAGATTGACCTGACCACTCCCCTGCGCTCTCCGGGCCATCAGCCCCTCCAAGCCCTCAAGGAAGTGGAGAAATACCGGCCCCGCCACAGCTGGGAGGCCTATTCCCAGTATGTGCGGAAGTCCACGCTGCTCTACAAGATCGCAGCCACCATTCTGTGCTGCATTTTTATCACGCTGATGCTTCTGACGGTGGCCAACCTGCCCCGCTACGGCGACCCCAACGCACCCACCATCAACGAAGTGTCGGAGCGTTATATTGAAGAAGGGACGGAGGAAACAGGCGCTGTCAACACCGTGGCGGGAATGATCCTTGACTACCGTGCTTTCGACACGCTGGGCGAATCCTTTGTGCTTTTCACCGCCGTGTGCTCGGTGGCGGTGCTGATGAATCTTTCCGGCAAACGCCAGCACATTAAGCACACCAAGGAGCTGATCAACTACGCCGACGACATGATCGTGCGGGGAGTATGCCGGCTTCTGGTGCCCGTTATCCTGCTGTTCGGCATCTACATTCTGCTCAACGGCCATCTCTCCCCTGGCGGCGGCTTTTCCGGCGGGGCGGTGCTGGGCGCGGGGCTGATCATCTATTCCATGGTCTGGGGCGAGGAAAAGGCTTCCCGTGTCTTCCCGGCCAAACTGGTGCGTCTGGTGGTCTTTTGCTCTCTGGCCTTCTACTGTCTGGCCAAGAGCTATTCCTTTTATACCGGCGCCAACCACCTGCCCTTCCTTATTCCGGAGGGGGCACCGGGCCACATTTTATCCGGCGGCCTTATCATGCCTTTGAACGTGGCAGTTGGCTTTGTGGTCTGCTTTACCATGTATAGTTTCTATATGTTTTTCAGAAGGGGGAGACTGTGATGGAACAACTTTTCGGCAATCTCCTCTATAACTATGAAGAAGTTGTGGCTGTCATCCTGTTCTCCATTGGTTTTTGCATTTTGCTCTTCTCCCGCAACCTCATAAAAAAGGTGGTGGGACTGGACATTATGGACACGGGCGTTTTTCTGCTTCTGGCTTCCCGCGGCTACATCGCCGGGCGGCACGTGCCCATCATTGTGGACGGCATCACCACCGCGGAATACTACATCAACCCCATTCCGGCAGGCCTGGTGCTCACCGGCATCGTCGTCTCCGTCAGCGTCTCGGCGCTGATGCTGTCTTTGACGGTGCGGATCTACCGCACCTATCACACACTGGATGTGGACTCTCTTTACATGATGATGTCGGTGAGTAAAGGAGGAAAGCAATGAGCTTCGTTCAGAACTTTCCGTTTTTCTCCGTCATTCTCTCGCTACTGTGCGCGGTCACATCCTTCTTTCTGGATGCCCGCTGGGCCAAGCGGCTGACGCTGTTTTTGCTGTGCACCAGCATTGGTCTGCAAGGCAGCGTCCTGTCCTTTTGCTACCGGAATCATATGAGCTATGAATATCTGATGGGCCACTTTGCGGCGCCCTGGGGCAACGAGATTGCCCTGGGCATTCTGGAACCGCTCTTTGCCCTGTTGTTTGCCACGGTGATGCTCTGCTGCGTACTGGGCGGCATAAAGCGGATGGAGCGGGACGTGTTTCCCGGCAAGCAGAGCTATTACTGGATCATGGTGGATCTGGCGCATGTGTCGCTTCTGGCTCTTTGCTATACCAACGATATTTTTACCGGCTATGTGTTCATCGAGATCTGCACCATTGCCTCCTGTGCGCTGCTGTCCATCCGCGAAAACGGCCGGGCGCTGATCGCTGCGGTGCGCTACATGGTCTTCGCGCTCATCGGCTCCGGTCTTTTCCTCATCGGCGTCATTTTCACCTATTCCATTACCGGGCAGCTGCTCTTTCCCCAGCTTTACGAAACCATTGCCTCTTTATGGGAGGCGGGGACCTACCGGTTTTCCATGACCATTGCCATTGGGCTGATGGTGGTGGGCCTGGCCATCAAAAGCGGTATGTTCCCCTTCCATTTCTGGATGCCCGATACATACGGCCGCGCTACCCCCGCCTCCTCCGGCATCTTGTCGGGCGTGATCTCCAAAGGGTATATTTTTCTGCTGATCAAGATCATTTACCGTGTTGTCGGCATTGAGATCTTTGCCGCCAGCGGTGTACAGACGCTGCTGCTGCTTTTTGGCATCGCCGGCATGGTGGCAGGCTCCGTGTCCGCCATTTTCGCCAAACGGCTGACCACCATGGTAGCCTTTTCCTCCGTGGCCCAGATCGGCTACATCTATATGGGACTTGGCATGGGCACGCAGGCTGCGCTGATCGCGGTATTTTTCCAGATCTTTTCCCATGCGCTGACCAAGCCCATGCTGTTCCTCTCCGCCTCTCAGCTGGCCAATGTCAGCGGCGGACGGCAGGATTTCCGCTCCCTTTGCGGGGCGGGGCACCGGCATCCGGTGGCGGGCTTTACTTTTACCGTGGGCGCGTTGTCCATGGTGGGTATTCCGCTTTTTGCCGGATTTATTCCCAAGCTGTACTTTGCCACCTCCGCCTTCGGTCTGGGATGGAAGACCTGGCCGGTGCTGCTGGCGCTGGCTGTCAGCACGGTTTTGAATGTGATGTACTTTCTCTACACCACCATTCTTATCTGGCTGCCGAGGGAAGAGGGTGCCCGCAACCACAACCGGGTGATGCCTCAAGTGGAGACCATCGTCCCCGCCGCCCTGCTGGCCGGATTTAATCTGATGGTGGGCATTCATTCCTCGGCGCTCACCGCGCTTTTCACGCAGGGCATCGACCTGTTCTGCCAGTAACGGGAAAGGAGAGAGAGAATTATGCTGGTCGGTATTATCCTTCTTCCCCTTCTGACGGGGCTGCTGATCCCTCACTTCATCCCCGGCGGGCGCAGGCGGCGGTTTTGCTTTTTGATGGCCTCCCAAATCGTGGAGGTGTGCGTGGTGACTGCCGCAGTGCTTTCGGGGCGTGACTACACCTCCGATATCTGGCGGCTCACCGAATCGCTGACCATTGCCTTGAATCTGGACGGCGTGGCCGCTGTTTTCTGTCTTCTCACCGTCATCAGCTGGCTTCTGACACTGCTGTATTCCTACGAATATATGCAGCATGAGCACGGGCATGAGGCCAATTTTTACACGTTTTTGTTTATCTCCGAGGGTATGCTGTTGGGCACGGCTCTATCGGCAGACTTTGTGTCCATGTACGTTTTCTATGAACTCACCAGCCTTTGCTCCATGCCCCTAGTGCTGTATGAGCGCACCCGCAAGGCCATTACCGGTGCCGTGAAGTATCTTTACTACTCCATCGGCGGCGCTTTTTTCGTGCTGTTCGGTCTGGCCGTGCTGTATGACAACACCTTTACACTGGACTTCCTGCCCGGCGGGACGCTGATCCCCGGCCACCACACCCAGCTGGTGCTGGCCTCCATTTTCTGTATCATTCTGGGCTTTGGCACCAAGGCCGGTATGTTCCCCATGCACAACTGGCTGCCCACCGCCCATCCCGTGGCCCCGGCCCCCGCCAGCGCCTTGCTCTCCGGCATCATCACCAAGGCCGGCGTGATCGGCATTTTGCGGGTCATCTACTTCATTGCCGGAGCCAACCGGCTGCGGGGCACCTGGGTGCAGACAGCCTGCCTGTCTCTGGCACTGTTCACGGTTTTTATGGGCTCTATGATGGCCTTTACGGAAAAAAACTTCAAAAAGCGGCTAGCGTATTCCAGCATTTCCCAGATTTCCTATGTGCTCACCGGCCTTTTTGTGCTGTCGCAGGAGGGTCTTATGGGAAGTCTTCTGCAAATCACCTTCCACGCCGCCGCCAAGATTGCCCTCTTCTACATCGCCGGCATTCTCATTTGCCTGGCGGGTGTCCGCAGCGTGGAGCGGTTTCGGGGCGTGGGACGGCGGCTGCCGGTGACTTTTGGCTGTTTTGTGTTCGCCGCGCTGTCGCTGGTGGGCATTCCGCCTTTCGGCGGCTTTGTGAGCAAGTGGTATATTTCCCTGGCGGCGCTGGACGGACTGCCGGGAGCCTTCGCTTATTTGGCGCCCGCGGTGCTGCTGCTGTCGGCGCTTTTGACGGCGGGGTATCTGTTCCCGCCTATTATTCGCGGCTTTTTCCCCGGTGCGGATCTGCCGGAGTCGCCTGGCGACCGGCTCCGTGAGCCATGGCAACTGACCGTGCCGCTGATCCTTTTGGCAGCGGTCTGCGGCTTGCTGGGGCTGTTCCCCGATTTGTTGACCTCAGTGATGCAGCGCATTGCCGGGGCTGTGTTGTAAGGAGGTGGCGACATGAGTTCCTGGTTTTTGCTGCTTCCCGTGTTTCTCCCTCTGGTGGGGGGCCTCCTCTCCTACTTCATCGTTTTTCCCTCCGATGGCAGCCGTCGCTGGTTTTACGGCATTTTGACCGTCGCCACCACAGCTTTGGCCTGGATGGCCATTTTGCGCTGCGGCAGCGACACGTTTATACTGCTGCGGTTTACCGACAAGCTGACGCTTTCCTTCCGCATGGACGGCGCCGCCCGGCTCTTTGCGGGACTCTCGGCCACCTTATGGCCGGTGACCATGGTCTATGCCTGGGACTATATGCGTCATGAAAAGCATCTGCGGATGTTCTGGGCATTTTTCACGGCGTCCTTCGGTGTGACGCTGGGGATCGCTTTTTCCGCCAACATGATGACCATGTACCTCTTTTACGAGCTTTTGACTTTAGCCACGCTGCCCCTTGTGATGCAGCCCATGACCTCCAAAGCCATCCAGGCGGGCATCAAATATGTGATCTATTCCATGAGCGGCGCGGCGCTGGCCTTTATCGGTCTGGTTTTCGTCATCGTCACCGACGCGCAGGACTTTGTGATCGGAGGGCATCTGGCGGGCTATGCCGGCAGCCGCACCACGCTGCTGTCGGTATTTGCCCTGTCGTTTCTGGGTTTTGGCGTGAAGGCTGCCATCTGGCCGCTGCACGCCTGGCTGCCGGCGGCAGCGGTGGCTCCCACGCCTGTCACAGCGCTGCTGCACGCGGTGGCCGTGGTGAAGGCGGGCGCCTTTGCCTGCATCCGTCTGACATACTATGCCTTCGGTCCCGAGGCGGTGGCCGGTTCCTGGGCGCAGGAGCTGGTGATGACGCTGGCCATTTTTACCATCGTCTACGGTTCGAGCATGTCCCTCAAGCAGCAACACTTCAAGCGCCGTCTGGCTTATTCCACGGTGTCCAACCTGTCCTACATTCTCTTCGCCGTTTCCATCATGACGACAGAGGCGCTGACAGCGTCCTTCCTGCACCTGATCTACCACTCCGTGGTGAAGATTATGGCTTTCTTCGCCGCCGGCGCGGTGCTGCATTACGGGGAGCGGGAGTATGTGGACGAGCTGGAGGGCCTTGGCAAATATATGCCGGTGACGTTTGCCTGTTTCACTGTGGCTTCCTGCGCGCTGACGGGCATTCCGCCTTTTAACGGTTTTATCAGCAAGTGGTATATCGCTCTGGCGGCTGTCCATACGTACCACCCGCTGCCCCTTCTGGGCTTTGCGGCATTGCTGCTGTCGGCTCTGTTTACCGCCATCTATATGTTTCAGGTGGTGGTGCGGGCCTGGTTTCCCAGCAAGGAGGGGATCCTTCCCTTACCCGGCACCGTCCGTGAAGCGGGCGCTTTGATGCTGGTGCCGATGATCGTTCTGGCGGCAGCCTGTCTTGTCATGGGGCTTTTCCCCCAGAGCCTGCTGGATCTCATTCGAGAGGCGGTGAGTGTCTGATGATCTATTTTGTTCTCTTCTTCCCTCTGGCGGCGGCGTTTTTTTCCGTGTGGATCGGCCGCTCCTTCCCGAAAGGACAGGGCATCTTTGTGGTCTGTGCCACAGGCGCGGTGCTGTTGGGGATGGGGGCGCTGTGCGCCACACAGTTTGGTGCATCGTTTACCATTCCTTATTGCCACCTCAGCTTTACGCTGGACGGTTTTCGCTGTGTCTACGGCGTCATTGCGGCGTTCATGTGGTTTGCCTCTTCCCTGCTGTCCCAGGAGTATTTCCTGGGACAGCACCAGCTGAACCGCTACTATTTCTTCTTCCTGCTGACACTCAGCGCCACTCTCGGCGTCTTTTTATCGGCGGATCTCTACACCACTTTTCTGTTCTTTGAGATGATGTCCCTTTGTTCCTATGTGTGGGTGGTGCAGGATGAGACGCCTGCCGCCATCGACGCGGGCAAGACCTACCTGACCATCGCGGTGCTGGGCGGTCTTGTGACACTGATGGGGCTTTTCATCCTCTATCACCTCACCGGAACAATGGAAATAGCCGCTTTGCAAAGTGCCTGCGCCGCCGTTACTGACCGTGGAGCACTGTGGGCCGCCGCTTTTTGCGTTTTCTTTGGCTTTGCCGCCAAGGCCGGTGTGTTCCCGCTGCATATCTGGCTGCCCAAGGCGCACCCGGTGGCCCCGGCACCGGCCAGTGCGCTGCTCTCCGGTGTGCTGACAAAAGCGGGGTTGTTCGGCGTCTTTCTGGTGACGGCGCAGATGCTGCCCCACGACATCACCTGGGGCGATCTAATCCTGACTCTGGGTACCATTACCATGGTGCTGGGTGCGGTGATCGCCGTTTTTTCCAACAATCTCAAGTATATTCTGGCCTGTTCTTCTCTCTCGCAGATCGGTTTTGTCATGACGGGCATCGCCATGACAAGCCTGCTGGGTGAGGAAAACGCCCTGGCTGCCAACGGTGCGGTGCTTTACATGATGAACCACTCCCTTGTGAAGCTGACGCTTTTCCTCTTCGCTGGTGTGGTCTACATGAATACTCACGCGCTGGATCTGAACCAGATCCGCGGCTTTGGACGGGGAAAACCCCTGCTGCACATCGTCTTTCTATGCGGTGCCTGCTCTCTGGCGGGCATACCGGGTTTTTGCGGCTACCTCAGCAAGACGCTGGTACATGAAAGTCTGGTGGAATACGCCCACCTCAGCGGCAGCTGGGCTGTCACCGGGGTGGAATGGCTGTTTCTCTTCTCCGGAGGCCTTACCGCCGCTTATCTCTTCAAGATCTATGTGGCGCTTTTCTGGCAAGGCGCGCCCAAGCGGGCCCATTTCCACGCCGGCAGCCGCCCTATGACGATGGCCGCTTTGCTCCTTTCCGCTGTGGCTTTGCCGGTTCTGGGACTTCTGCCCCATCGCCTTGCCGAGCGCGTCACCGCGCTGACACTCCCCTTTACCGGTGGGCATCCCTTTGCCCACCCCGTTTCCTATTTCGCCTGGGTGAACCTCCGGGGCGTAGTCATTTCTCTGGGGATCGGTGCTCTGGTCTATGGACTTTTCATTTGCCGGGTGCTGATGCAGCGGCAGGACGGAGAGCCCGTGTACCTGTCCTTGTGGCCGGAAAAGTTCTCTTTGGATGAGGGCGTGTATCGCCCGTTTTTCACCCACTTTCTGGCGCTTTTGTCTGTGGTGACCAGAGCTTTCTGCGATACGCTGGACCTGTTGGTGCTCTTTATGCGAAAGACGCTGCTGCGGGATTCCCACATTCGCATCAATCAAAACCGTTACAGCGCTCTTGTCCGGTCGATTGCCAAGACCAGTCCTCTCAACGAGGCGGAGGTCTCCGACCGTGTGGGAACCTTCCGGGATACCGCCAGCCGCATTACCAACAGCCTTTCTTTTGGCCTGCTGATGACCTGTCTGGGGCTTTGCGCCATTTTGCTGTGTGAGATCTTTTATGTGTTCGGATAAGCAGACAAAAAAGGAGCTTGCAAAATGACGTTTTGCAAGCTCCTTTTTCATGAAAACAACTTCTTTACAAGGCGTTGTCCACCGCTTCGATAAAGCTCTCGGACATGGCCGGATCGAACTGCGTTCCGGCGCATCTGCGGATCTCCCGGAAAGCATTTTCAAACGTACGGGTCTGCTGATAGGGGCGCTTGGCCGTCATAGCATCGAAGCTGTCCGCCAAAGACAGCATCCGGGCCAGGCGGCAGATCTCCTCCCCCTTCAAGCCATTGGGATACCCTGTTCCGTCGAAGTGCTCATGGTGCTGCAGGACAATGGGAACCACTTCTTGCAGATCCGGAATCTGTCTGACGATATCGGCGCTGTCGATGGGATGCTTGCGGATCTCTTCCCATTCTTTGTCTGACAGCCGTTTTTCGGAGATCAGGGTTTCCTTGGAGACATTGATCTTTCCGATGTCATGAATATAGGCTGCATAGACCAAATGGGCTTTCTCCTGGGCCGAAAGACAGCAGTGGTCCGCAAACACATCACAGTAGCGCACCACGCGCTCCGTGTGATTATAGGTGTACTGATCCCGGGAGTTGATAACCGTCAGCAGCGCTTTTACCGAGGTAATGCTGTTGTCATCGGACACGTCCAGGTGCTTAAACTGATCGAAAATAGAGGAATACAGCTCGACGCGGTTCTTGCGGAAAAACTTGGCCCGGTACAAAGCGGCGTCGGCCCGCTCGATCAGCTCCTGCACAGAATCCTCCTGTCCCAGGCGCTCCGCCACGCCGATGGACACTGTCAGATTGTGGTTTGGCAACATCTCCTGGCCGTCAAAGGGGAAGTCACTGATGACACGGCGGATCTGATCGGCTATTTCCATGGCCTGAGCTTGTGTGGTATGGGGATAGATCACCGTAAACTCTTCTCCGCCATAGCGGCAAGCCACATCCTCCGGTCGGGTGGAAGCCTGGATCATATGGGACACCTGCCGCAGCACGTCGTCGCCCTTCTGGTGCCCAAACATATCGTTATAGACCTTAAAATGGTCCAGATCCAAAATAATGACCGAAAGCGGCTGCATATCGCCGCGCTGAAAAAGCGTCGTCAGCGTATCATAAAAATATCGGTGGTTGAAAAGGCCTGTCAAGCCATCCATATTGGCTGTTCTTTTTAAGTTTTCGATATGTTCATTTTCGATCTTTACGTAAAAGCCCAGCACCCAGGCCACCACAAAAAACATGGCCGAAAGCGCTAGATCCGCTTGAAAATAAGGATTGACGCCGCTGGCATGATACAGCGTCAGATCCAGCGTAAGAACCGTGACCGCGCTGAGCACAGCCACAAACATACCCGTACGAAAGCCCATGTCCATGGTGTAGACCACGATCATGAAAATAAACATATATTTGTAGTAGCTCTGATAGGAACCGCTGTATAAGATCGCCGCCAGACAAACCAGATAAAAAACCGCAATTTCGATATAGTGACCGATCTTGGCTTTCCGGAACTGATAATTCAGCACGATCCACATAAATGCCACAATCACAATGATGGAAAGAAAAACGATACCCATTCCGATATTCAGATTGAGTACCGTATGGCTGGTACTGTCTCCAAAATAATATTGAAACAACGGAGCTGTGCAGAAAAACAGCGCCATGATCTTGAGCATGAAGAACATATTGCTGAATTTACTTCGTTTTTCCTGTTCTGTCAGCATCCCGCACCTCCTTTAAAGAAATTGTAAGAGCAGGCGCACATAAAGATTACGGAGTGTTCCTTATGCCGTCTGCTCTTACAAAGCCGCGTCACTCATATTACAGATCGTTCAGAGATTCCGGCTCTTCCGGCTGATACATCCACCAAATGCAGGCAGAGGTCGCAACCAGCGTCGCAACGAGAGTGGCGACAACGGACATGGCTGCCAGTACCTTCTTCTTCATGAAAACTTCCTCCTTTCTTTTATGATCGTGAAACCTTAAAAAGGTGATCCAGTGTTTTAATCAGACGCTTTCCGCCTGAGGTCAGCATACAAACCTGCCATAGAACCGAGAGATCCAAAGCCCATAAATAGGCGAGACAATCGGTCCCTCGGCAGGTCTTCAAAAGCATGATAGCCGTCAGCAAAATAAATGCGGCCACCACCACAGCGGCGCTGCGGCGCAAGCGCTTGATCTTCTCGAGTCTCCTCACCGGTTTGTTGGGAGAGTCCACAGGCGCCAGCCGGTAAATCAAAAACGACGCCATCAGATAGATCGCTCCCGAAGCAAAACAAGCTGTCCAAAACCCGGTAAGCGGCAATACATAGCGTGCCAGGGCCGAAAAAAGTGCAATACAAAAAACGCTGAGGAAAAGACATCCGTTGAAGCTGCCGGAATGGACGCCGCCGATCAGACGGCGCAAAAAGCCTACCGAAAAAAATACGATCATGGCTTCCCAGAAAAAGTCAAATAAGCAGCCCAGCAGGACGGCGGAGAGAAAGATGAACACCAACTGCAGCAGTGCCGTCAGCCCGTAGGCCATCACCGCTACCTTTTCACTGTCAGCGTTTTGTGCCGTTCCGATCTTCTGCGCCCACCTGCGCGCCAGTTTTTCCATCTTGATCCCGCTCCTCTTTGGATCTCATACGAATTTTATAAAACGTAAACATGGCAGCCACCAAAATCAAATTGACAGGAGTACCTGCTACTGCTTTGCTGATTTCACCAGAAACAGTGCCGTCACCAGCCATCACTTTCATAATTTGATCATGCCCCAAAACGCCCGATAAAGCAGCAAGGTTTATTAGTTCCGACAGCAAGATCGTCATAGAAGCGGCTAAAATTCCCACCACGGTCATAAAAGCTGGTGTTTTGAGAATCAACACTGCCAGTAAAATAAATGCTATCATAATCAAAATGGTATGGAATCCAAAACTGATTACCCGAATCTGGCGCACTCCGAATCCAATCAAAGCATATAGCACAGCCATGGGGATAAATTCCCGCGCAACGATACGCCGCTTCACAAACGCATAGACGCCCATCAAGAATCCAACGCCCTGCAAAAAATAACCCAAAACGCCATCTGTCAAGAACAAAAGGATATATTCCATTCTCATCACCTGCTTTTCAAAGAATGCCCCGCCGGGCGATTAAAAGACAGCACCGCACGGTAAAGAATGATGGCAACAAACAGGTGGTTGAGCACATCCCCGGGGCTGAGAATACACCAGCCCAAATCCAGATAATCCGCCAAAAGCGGCAAGGCGGCATCCTTCGTCATCAACACATGCAGTCCGTCCACACCGCTGGAAAGCATTTCCCTTGTGCAATAGCCCGTCCATTGGGAAAACGTGGGCCAAACCGGCATTTTCCCGCCGTTGGCCGCAATGACCAGATGGTTCAGAAAGCTGCCCGCCAGCGTACAGCCTGCTCCCCACAGGGCCGGGACATAAAGCTCCCGCCGCAAAATAGGAAACAGCAGTGAGAGCAAAAACGCCCATTGCAAGTATTTTCCATAACCGATCCAATGAGTATTTCCCAACCAACAGCTGATCTGGAAGAAAATATGTACACTTTCCGTCAGAAGCAGAGGCAGCAGATCCCACGCGGTAAACAGCGGCCGAAGCGAATACCGCCGGCAGTGCGCCACAAGCAGCGGAACCAAAATAAACGGCAGCATAGCGTCCCTCCGCGTCCACATCCGGTTTCCTCGCGGTCAAAATGCGCATAAAACCAATCATACACCGACTTATTGTTTTTTGATTATAACACCGTTTTCTTTCTATTACAAGATTTTGCGCTCATTTTAGTCAACTTCTGCAAAAAATTTTTGCCTGTGCAGGTCAAATAGCGTTCTTTTTTTCTATCTCTTGTGATATGTGAATTTATTTTTTTCAGATAGCTGTCTTTTTACAATAAAATACCATATTTTTACATTTTCTTTCTGGCGATGAAAAAAATTTTATTATCTTGTGTCCTTCTGGCCGTACACTTTCTCGAAAATTTTTTCTGCTATTGATTTTTTAAATAGAATAGACAGACGCCAATCACCATCCAAGCCAGTGGCTTTAGCTGCTCAAAAACAACCCCGCATATCTTTTCTTGTGGAATAAGACTTGACAGAAGCAAAAAAACTGATAGGCTAACAACAAAGCCGCTAGGTGGTTTTACTGTGAAAGGAGGATCTGTTTCCTATGCAATATCTGGGCATTGACATTCCTGTTCGAAATCTCCCCCAGCTGGACGAGAGCTACATCCCTCTCTTTTCATTTTTTAAAGCGTTTCTGTCCGATGCCAGAGAGCCGCTGCACATCGCCCTGGAGCGTTCTGATGGTCAGATCGCCGTGTGGCACACCTATGTGCACAGTACGCCCCAGCGGCGGCAGGCCGACCTGTTTTTTGCACAGCGCCTGATCAAGCTCTTTCTTTGGATCAAAGGTGGTTTCCGGCTGTATCTGGCCGGTTGTCCCGATGTCTGCCGCGCCGTTGAAGCCTCTTACGCGCCCGGCGGCGACCGCCATTTTGACCGGAAGTTTATGGAAGAAGTGTACGAGCGGCCGTTTGAGGTGTGCCTGTGCGATGAAGTCCCCCGGGAGACAGGCGCATCCGCCAGTGTGGGGCGCCATCTGGAGGGCTGCCGCATCGGTTTTGATGCCGGCGGCAGCGATTTGAAGGTGTCTGCCGTGGTGGACGGCGAATCCGTTTTTTCCCAGGAGATCGTCTGGTTCCCCAAGACAAATCCGGATCCCTCCTATCATTATAACCATATTGTGGAGGCCATGCACTCTGCCGCGGCGCACCTGCCCCAGGTGGACGCCATCGGCGTTTCTTCCGCCGGTGTGTTTATCAACAACCGCCCCATGGTGTCCTCTCTTTTTTTGCAGGTGCCCCGGGAGCTCTTCTATACGCAAGTGAAAGACATCTATCTCCGCGCCGGCCGGGAGTTTGGCAGCATTCCCATCGCTGTGTGCAACGACGGTGATGTGACCGCGTTGGCCGGATCTATGGGGCTTCACGAAAACAACGTGCTGGGCATTGCCATGGGCACCAGCGAGGCCGTGGGCTATGTGGATGAAAACGGTCGCATTACCGGATGGCTCAATGAGCTGGCCTTTGCGCCGGTGGACGCCTCGCCGGACGCTCCGGCGGATGAGTGGTCCGGTGATATCGGCTGCGGCGCCAAGTATCTGGCGCAGGACGCTGTGGCGCGTCTTGCCGGCAAGGCCGGCATCCCTCTGGATGCGCAGGCGTCTCCGGCCGAGCAGCTCAAAGCGGTGCAGGCGCTGATGGAGCAGAATGATCCCCGTGCCGCCTCCGTCTACCGCTCCATTGGCGTGTATCTGGCCCATACGGTGGCGCTTTACGAAACGTTTTATCATTTCCGCCATGTCCTTTTGCTGGGACGTGTCATGTCCGGCAAGGGCGGCGATCTTTTGCTGGCGGAAGCAAAGCGCGTCCTCTCTGACGAATATCCGGATGTGGCCTCCAAAGTCCGTGTACAGCTTCCGGACGAAAAAAGCCGCCGAGTGGGGCAGTCTGTGGCGGCCGCTTCCCTGCCCTCTTTATAACGCCCCACAGGAAGAGAACATCATCAAAAAGGAGACTTTGACATGGATTACGCAAAAGAATCACTGAAGCGGCATGAGACTTGGAAAGGCAAGATCGAAGTGGTGGCAACGGTTCCCGTTGCCACCAAGGAAGATCTCTCTCTGGCCTATACCCCCGGCGTGGCACAGCCCTGCCTGGAAATTCAAAAAGATGTGCGCCGCAGCTACGATCTGACACGGCGTCACAATCTCTGCGCCGTTATCACCGACGGCTCCGCGGTGTTGGGGCTGGGCGACATCGGGCCGGAAGCCGGTATGCCGGTGATGGAGGGCAAGTGCGTTTTGTTCAAAGCCTTTGGACATGTGGATGCTTTTCCTTTGTGTCTCAAGACTCACGATGTGGATGAGTTTGTCAACGCCGTCTATCTGCTCTCTGGCTCCTTCGGCGGTATCAATCTGGAGGATATTTCCGCACCCCGCTGTTTTGAGATTGAGCGCAAGCTGAAAGAAAAGTGCGACATCCCCATCTTCCACGACGACCAGCACGGCACCGCCGTCATCACGCTGGCGGGGCTCATCAACGCCTTGGAAGTGGTGGGCAAAAGCAAGGAAAATGTCCGAGTGGTCACCTCGGGTGCCGGCGCGGCCGCTGTCTCCATCGTAAAGCTGCTGCTCTCCGCCGGTTTTCAAGATATCATCATGTGTGACCGGGCAGGCGCAATTTACGAAGGACGCGAGGGCCTCAACTGGATCAAGCAGGAGATGGCCGCCGTCACCAATCAGGAGAAAAAAGCCGGCAGCCTTGCCGAGGCGCTTGTCGGCGCCGACATTTTTATCGGTGTCTCCGCCCCCGGCACTGTCACCATGGAGATGGTGAAAACCATGAACCGTGATGCCATCGTCTTCGCCTGCGCCAACCCCACACCCGAGATCTTTCCTGACGATGCCAAAGCCGGCGGCGCCAGAGTCGTTGCCACTGGCCGCAGTGATTTTCCTAACCAGATCAATAACGTTCTGGCCTTTCCCGGCATTTTCCGCGGCACCTTCGACGCCCGTGCTCGCGACATCAATGAAGAAATGAAAATGGCTGCGGCGCGGGCGCTGGCCGCCTTGGTCTCTGACGAGGAGCGCAGCGCCGACTATATCATTCCCAAAGCCTTCGACCCCCGTGTGGCGCCGGCTGTTGCCAAGGCGGTGGCGCAGGCCGCCCGGGATTCCGGCGTGGCCGCCATTAGATCCGGCATTGTCATATGATGCAAAACGAAGCTTCTTCTTATATGGATCTATCCGTTTGATACCGCAGGATCAAGCCCTATTTTGTTTTTTTTCCCCTGAGACTTATCCAGGGCATTGCTGCTCTGGCTGTTTCCTTTGGTGGAATTTTCCTTGCCCTGATTGCTGGCGGAGGGTGCCGTGGAAGCGTCCTTTGCGTCTTCCGTGTCATCCGCTTCCTCTATTTCCTCTGTTTCATCGCCAGCAGCAGATTTTTTGTTGTCTTTCTGATTGCCCGAAGCGGCTTCCATGGTTTTTTCCTTTACCTCGCCAGCCGCTTTCATAGCGTCTTCCTTCTCCTCACCGGCAGCCTCGCGGATATCCTCAGCCTGTTCGTTGGCCGTCTCCATCAGTTTCTCCGCCTGCTCTGTGAGCGTTTTGGCCTGCGCCACCGCCGCGGCCCGCTCCTCATCGCTCATGGCATCCTGATTGGCCAAAAGTGCGTCCGCCTGCTGGCGAAGGGCCTGTGCCTGCTCTTTGGCGGCTTTCTGGATCTCAGAAGCTTGTGCCTTGGCCGTTTCAAAGGCGGTGCCCGCTTGCGCCTTGGAGGCTTCAAAAGCAGCCATAGCCGCTTCTTTTGCCACCGTCTTCAGTTCCTCACTGATGGTGCTTTCATCGGTGTTATCGTCATCACTGTCCAAAAGGTCATTGAGCTGCACCATGATCTCCGACACTTTTTTGTTTTGCAGTTCTTCCACTGTCAAAGAGGGATCCAGCGCCTGTAGAGACTTAATGAGCTTATACCGGCCGGGAGAGATGCCCAGGTCCTTTGCCTCTGTCCGCAGCGAGAGATCAGAGCAATCCTTGTAGAGCAGCGCGGAGACGTTGCTCTGACTCATGGCATTCTGCGCGGCCTGCTGGCTCTCGGCCGCCAGCTGTTCGGCCTTATCGCCATTCTTGGATTCTGCCGTGATGGCAACGACGGACGTACCGTCATCCTTGATGAAGTTCTGCTCCGCGGCAGCGTTTACCAGCTGCTCCATGGCGGAGGAGACATTTGTGTGGATCAGATCAAGTCCTGTGAGGATGGTCTGGCCGTCCTCGTTCACACCCTCCACCGAAACCACACGGTCCAATGCGTTGACGCCCAGTTCCACGCTGGGATTGATGTCCAGACTGACATAGGCCACCGGTGTTTTGAGATAGGCGTAACCGGTGACAAAAGAGCCGATCAGAAGAACGGCAGCCACGGACGCGGCCAATGCTTTTTTCATAGGTCGTTCACTCCTTTTTTGTAATGGAAAGACTGTTTCTCCGGGCTTGGTGTCCATCGCTGTCCGTAGATATTGCTCTGTATGTGCCAAAAGTTCAGGGTCAGCTTTGACCTTGCCCATTGCGGATTTAAAATGCTGATTCATATGCCGAACCTCCCAATTTGTGTCTGAGTATCTCTTTTGCCCTGTGCAGGTGGGAATAGACAGTGTTTTCTTTTTGTCCCAAAAGATGGGCGATCTCTCCTGCGGTGTACTCCTCGTAGTAAAAGAGGTAGATCACGTCCTTCAGCTTGGGCGGCAGTGACAAAACTGCCAGAAGCACGTCGCTTTCCTCCTGATCCTCGCAGGGGATCTCCATCTCCTCCAGTGAACCCACATTCCGTCTCCAAAATGCTTTGCACAGGTCCTTGCAGCGGTTGATGGTGATGCGGCAAAGCCATGCCTTTTTATGTTCCTCGCTGTCAAAGGGCTTGTCCACTTGCAGGAGTTTCAAAAACACATCCTGAAAAACGTCCTCCACGTCTTCCCTTTGCCGCAGGTACATAGAGCAAATACGGCGCACCATGTCCGCATAATCCCGAAGAGCTTCACTGACCACATCGTTGATGGGTTCTGACGTTTGTTTCATCATTTCTTCTCCCTGCTTATAATACGAATCAACTTCCTCGATCCTTGCAGCATTTTCCATTTTTCTCAAAAAAAACCGGCCGGCAGCCAAAATTTGCAGCTGCCGCCCGGTAAAGAGCCAATCGGCAACTGGCTGCCCTGAGCGTTTGCTGTTAGGCCCTTTAGCTTTGCGCCCCTGCCTTTCGACAGGTTTGCTATTGTCGGATATTCACTTTTTCCCGCCATTCAGTGCCGCAGCAGTAAAAGCAGTTCCCGCAGCAGCTTGCAGGCGGTGGCGGTAGAGGCGCCGCTGGTGTCCAGCATAGGGGCAAGCTCCACCACGTCGCAGCCCACAATGTGCAGCGGCGCAAAGCGAAGCAGCGCCTCCAGCAGTTCCCGGAACGTGGCGCCGCCTGCCTCGGGCGTGCCGGTGCCGGGGAATACCCCGCAGTCCAGCACATCCAGGTCGATGCTCAGATACACCGGGCTGTCGGCTACCTCCGCCGCCACCTGTGCCGCCGTCTGGAGGGCAAAGGGATACAGCTCGGTGTGCTCTCCGGCAAAGGCGAACTCCGTCTTTTCCCCGGAGCGAATGCCAAGCTGATAGATGTGTCCATCCCCTACCAGTTCCCAAACGCGCCGCATGACGGTGGCATGAGACAGTTTTTCTCCCATATAATCATCTCGCAGATCCGCGTGGGCGTCAAGATGGATCACACGCACCTCCGGATATTTTTTGACCACCGCTTCCATGGCTCCCAGCGTCACCAGATGCTCGCCGCCCATCATCACGGGCAGCTTGCCATCCCGGAGGATCTCCTCCGTACAGGCACGGATCTGCGCCAGTGCCCTTTGAGCGGAGCCAAACACCAGGTCCAGATCACCGCCGTCAAACACGCTCGCGTCGCACAGATCCCTGTCCTGGTAAGGGCTGTACGTTTCCAGTCCCACGCTCTCCTGCCGCATGGCGGCGCAGCCGAAGCGGGCGCCGGGACGGAAGGAGGTGGTGGAGTCAAAAGGCGCGCCGAAGAGGACAGTGCGGCTTTGCTCATAGTCCGCGTCGCAGCCCAGAAAGGTGTGGACGTTCTTATTCATCGTCGATCTCCAGCAGCTCGCGGACGTAATTGGGCAGGGCGAAGGCGCCAGTGTGCAGGTCCGTGTTGTAGTAGCGTGTCTTCAGCCCCAGCGCGTTCCAGGCCGCCGCGTCCAGATCCCGGATGGGGTCGAGTTCCTTGGAGGCAAAGCCGAAGAGCCAGTGGCCCGAAGGGTAGGTGGGGATGTGCGCCTGATAGACCCGGCAGACCGGGAAAAACTCCCGGATGCGCCGGTGGGCCCGCTGCATGGACTTGGCGTAGGAGGGATAATAGGGCGTCTCATGCTGGTTCACCAGAATACCTTTTTCTTTGAGCGCCTTGTAGCAGTTGCCGTAGAATTCCTTGGTGAAAAGGCCCTCGCCGGGGCCGAAGGGGTCGGTGGAGTCCACGATGATCAGGTCGTAGGCGTTCTCCTTGTCCCGGACAAAGCGCAGACCGTCCTCATAGTAGATGTGAACCCTGGGATCGTCCAGCCGGCTGGCCGTCTGGGGCAGATACGCCCGGCAGGTCTCCACCACCATGCGGTCGATCTCCACCATGTCGATGCGATCCACGCCGGCATAGCGGGTCAGTTCCCGCACCGTGCCGCCATCGCCCGCGCCGATGACCAGCACCGAACGAATGGCGGGATTGGTGGCCATGGGAACGTGGACGATCATGTCATGATAGATAAACTCGTCCTTTTCCGTCACCATCATGAGGCCGTCGAGAGTAAAGAAGCGGCCAAATTCCTTGCTGTCAAAAAAATCAATGCGCTGAAACTCGCTTTGCGCGCTGTAAACCTGATTGTCCACGCGGATGGAAAACCGCACATTTTCCGAATGTTCTTCCGTATACCAAAGTTCCATAATTCATTCTCCTTATTCGATAATTTGAAGGGAGGAAACCGTCAGATCCTCCGTGCCTGTGAGGGAACAGCCCTTTTCCCGGGCGTAGCGGATATAGGCGACGATTTCGTCTGTCACCCGTTCGCCGGGCGCCAGAATGGGAATGCCGGGGGGGTAGCACATGACAAATTCGCCGCTGACATAGCCCACGCTCTGCGTCAGCGGAAGGCTGCGCTTGGGCGCGTAAAATGCCTGCTGGGGCGGCAGAACCACCTGCGGCACAATATATTCATGCTCCAGCATACCGGTTTTATCCCGGGCATAGAGACGCTTGATCTCCCCCAGAGCGGCTACCAGACGCTCGATCTCGAATGCCCGGTCGCCGGCGGAGATGACCGCCAGAAAATTGCCCAGATCTCCGAACTCAATTTGGATGCCGTATTCATCCCGCAGCAGGTCGTAGACCTCGATGCCCGCCAGTCCCAGCTCCAGCGTGTGGACCGAGAGCTTGGTGGCGTCGAAGTCGAAGAAGTCGTCTCCGTTGGTCAGTTCTTTTCCAAAGGCGTAGAACCCTCCGATGCGGTTGATCTCGCCCCGGGCGTACTCCGCCAGCTCCAGCGTTTTGGCGAAGATGGACGCGCCGTTTTCCTGCAAGTTCAGCCGGGCCAGATCCAGCGACGCCAACAGCAGGTACGAGCCGCTGGTGGTCTGGGTAAGATTGATGATCTGACGCACATAGTCGGCGTTGACGCCCTTGCCGCAGAGTAAAAAGGAACTTTGCGTCAGTGAGCCGCCCGTTTTGTGCATACTCACCGCCGCCATGTCCGCCCCCGCCGCCATCGCCGCGCGGGGCAGGTGCTTTCCAAAGTAGAAATGGGTGCCGTGGGCCTCGTCTGCCAGCACGCGCATTCCCCGCTGATGGGCCATGGTCACGATGCCCGCAAGGTCGGAGCAGACCCCGTAATAGGTGGGGTTGTTCACCAGAATGGCCCGGGCGTTGGGGTGGGCCTCCATGGCCGCCTTCACGTCCGCATGGCGCATCCCCAGCGAGATCCCCAGATCGCGGCTGAGGCCGGGGGTCACATACACCGGCACGGCGCCGCACAGCACCAGCGCGTTGATGACGCTGCGGTGGACGTTGCGGGGCAGGATGATCTCCTCCCCCGCCTTGCAGCAGGAGAGCACCATGGCCTGCACCGCCGAGGTGGTGCCGCCCACCATAAAGAAGGCGTGGGCGGCGCCGAACGCCTCGGCCGCCAGCTCTTCCGCCTCCCGGATGACCCCCACCGGATGGCAGAGGTTGTCCAGCGGCTTCATGGAGTTCACGTCCGCCTTCAGGCAGGCCTGCCCCAGAAAGGCCGTCAGCTGGGGCGTTCCCCGCCCGCCTTTGTGACCCGGCACGTCAAAGGGCACTACCCGCCTGGCCTGATGGGCGACCAGCGCCTCATAGATGGGAGCTCTGTTTTTCATGGCGTGCTCCTCAGTAGACGTTGGCGCCGCTGTATATTTCGATCATTTCCCGGCGCAGGTCGTCGGTGATCTCCAGCCGCCGCCGGGGCGAGAGCTCATACACATCCGTGTTGAAGAGGTAATTCTGCAGGTCGATCTCCTTGATGAGCAGCTTGGTGTGGAACATATTGGCCTGATAGACGTTGACGTCGATGGCGTCATAGCGGCGCATGGTCTCTGCGCTGATGTAATCCTGAATGGAGTGGATCTCGTGGTCGATGAAATACTTCTTCCCCAAAAGATCCCTGGTAAAGCCCCGCACCCGGTAGTCGATGGTGATGATGTCCGAATCGAAGCTGCCGATGAGATATTCCAGCGCATTGAGGGGCGAGATCTCACCACAGGTGGATACGTCGATGTCTACCCGAAAGGTGGAGATGGCCTTGTCGGGGTGGTATTCCGGATAGGTGTGAACCGTCACATGGCTCTTGTCCAGATGAGCCAGCACCGTTTCCCTGTCTGCCAGGAGATAGCAGCCCTTGTTGCAGGATTGATCCACCAGCACCTCCGGCAGTGCCTCTTCCGTGATGAGGATGGTCACGGAAGCCCCCTGCGGCTCGTAGTCCTGTTTGGAGATGTTCAGTACATGGGCGCCGATGATCTCCGTCACCTTGCAGAGGATACCAGTGAGACGCTCGGAGTTGTACTGCTCGTCGATGTAGGCGATATAGTCCCGCTGTTCCCGTTCCGTTTTGGCGTAACAAACGTCATAAATGTTGAAGCTGAGTGTTTTGGTCAGGTTGTTAAACCCGTAAAGCGCAATTTTCTTTTCCACGATAGCCCCCCCTTGCCCATAAAAAAATCCCAAGCATTTTCGTGCAGATCTACACAAAAATCCTTGGGAACAGGCAAAGCGCAGAGGCAAACCGCCGTTTTCCTCCGGCAGTCCTGATCGCGCAATGGGGTTCATCATTCAGAGCCTATACAGTAAAACTTACTATTACTACTCTTATTGACCGTTTCACAAGTATTGTGTAAAAGATACACATGGTTATGTAGTAACCAACTCATAAAATTTGAGCTTCTAACTCAATCAATAACGCAGCGATTCCGCTGCAAGCGGCAGTTGACCCGGCTGTCCGTATGGCCTCGATCCTCCGAAGAGAATGGTCAGTAAGTTTTTTGCGATAGGCATACAACTTGAGATGTATAGTATCACGCGCCGGCGTGCTTGTCAATCAATTTCTTTTTCAAGGTTTCTCCCCGCCGAATTCACTGTTATATCGGATCTGATCCTTACATCTCTCCGCTTTTCCTTGAAGTAATTTCATTGCATCTTCTGAAAAAACCTTGCGGCACAGATCGACCTGTTTGGACTGCTCTCTGCCGTCTTCTCCGAGCTTTACACACAACCTTGATTGCGTTGATTATGCATATCGGAGTATTCGGGCAGCGTTTCAGGGCGTTACCCCATCATTCCACCTGTCGGATTATCAGTTCTACAAGTTCACAATTATGAAACTCCTTTCAATTTTCACTTTATTCGACCTTGTGTCTAACCTTTCCAGTCAGGAACGTGTCGCACCCTGCTCCATCTTGCTGTCGAGGAATGCGTTGAGCCGGTACAGTACCGTGGATATGACGGAGGCCATTGCCTGCTTCGCCGAATTGAGCGCCGCGCCGGTGAACCATTTGGCCTGGTGCTCAGGCGGGAGCCTTGCTAACAGAAGCTGGAACCGACTTCTCCCCTTGACCCTGGACGGCTCCAGAAGCTTCCTGCACCATCTTGAATACGGAGATGATGTGACGGTATTCCTCCCAGTGATCGTCGTCCGGCGGCAGGAACGCCGCCAGCAGCACAATCACAGAGGTGAGCAGTCCCTCCGCCGCATCATAAAAGAAAGCGTTCTGTCCGTAATTGGCGCTGTCGCCAGAGGAGTTGATGATGGTCTTGGAGACTATCCCGGTGTACTTTTCCGCCTTGGCCTTGGCGGCGCGGTTGTGTTCGTCGCTGCGGTATTCATCCATGTACTTGTAACCAGATGCAGAAGGTTGTTGCCATCTGATCGGGTGGGATTGGGCAGATCAATTACGGCTATGTTGGAGCCAAAGAACAGGCCGATATCTTGGAATTTGATTATTTCTATAAGAAGTGTGCTTCTGCACTTGACAAGTAAACTATCGTTCACTATAATCATAGTGAACGATAGTTTACTATTTGAAAGAAAAGAGAAGAAACCATGGCTACAACGAAGGAAAACATATTAACGACTGCGCTGCAGCTGTTTGCCAAAGACGGCTATGAGGCAGTTTCCGTCAGCATGATCGCCGGCGCATTGGGAATGACCAAGGGTGCGCTCTATAAGCATTATGTAAACAAGCGAGATATTTTTGACCAGATTGTTACACGCATGGAAGAACGTGACGCCCAACGTGCTGCTGAATTCGAATTGCCGGAGGGAACACTTACGGAGATGACAGAAAAATATTGTAGTACGCCGATAAACCAGCTGATTCAATATAGCAAAGCCCAGTTTTTGTACTGGACGCAGGAGAAGTTTTCCTCTGATTTCCGTAAGATGCTAACCATCGAGCAGTATCACAGCGAGGAAATGAACCAACTTTATCAGCAGTACCTTGCCTCTGGTCCGCTGGGATATGTTACCGATTTGTTCGGCAGCTTGGATATCCAAAATCCGCAGCAGGAAGCGGTTGCCTTTTATGCACCGATGTTCCTGCTCTATAGCGTATATGATGGCAGTGCGGACAAAGCGGCTGTTATCGCGCAGATGGAGGAACATTTGAAAGCGGCCGGGCAGCGCCTGAAAGGAGAAAAAGGATGATGGAAAAGCAGCTTTCGCTGGAATTTGTGGCATTGGCGACGGAATATCCTCAGTGGGCGCTCTGCCGCGTGGTGTTACAGGAAAAGGGACAATATCGAATCGCAGGCAGCCTGGGCGAACAGCAGGCGGTTGTATCCGGTAAGTTTCAGTATGAGGCACAAACGCCCTCTGACTATCCGGCTGTTGGAGATTATGTGATGGCGGACTGGAATCAGGCCGGAAGTTCCGTGATTCATCGGGTATTGCACCGAAAAAGCGTCTTTCTGCGCAAAGCCGCTGGAACAGGAAAAAGCGAACAGGTTGTTGCTGCAAATATTGATACGGTGTTTCTTTGCATGTCTCTCAACAACGATTTTAATCTGCGGCGCTTAGAGCGGTATTTAACCATCGCATGGGACAGCGGTGCAACACCTGTGGTGGTGTTGACCAAAGCGGATTTGTGCCGCGATGTGGATGGAAAACGGACGGCTGTGGAAACAATTTCAATGGGTGCAGATTTGATTGTAATCTCCGCTATGGAGCAGGATGGATATCGACAGATTTTACCCTATCTGACAAACGGAAAAACGGTTGCTTTCGTGGGTTCCTCTGGCGTGGGAAAATCCACGCTGATCAACCGCCTGTTGGGAGAAGAACGCTTGGAAACCGGCGGGTTGCGAGACGATGACAAAGGCCATCATACCACTACGCACAGAGAGCTTTTGATACTGCCGAACGGTGCCATGGTCATCGACACGCCGGGAATGCGGGAAATCGGAATGTGGGATTCTGCTGAAGGCTTGGAGAAAGCCTTTTCGGATGTTGAGCAGTTAGCGGCTTCCTGCCGCTTCAAAAACTGCACCCATACAAATGAGCCCGGATGTGCCGTGAATGCGGCGTTGGCGGATGGAACACTTTCGCAGGAGCGATGGCAGTCCTATCAGAAGCTGCGAACAGAAAATGCATACGCGGAGGATGCGCAGAGTTATCTTGCGGCAAAAGAAAAGAAGTTCAAGGAAATTTCAAAAACCAATAAGTTGAATCGAAGGAAAAAGGAGAAGAAAGCATGAATCAAAATAACACTATTATCCGTTTGGAAACAAAAAGCGATTATAGAAACACAGAAGCCCTTGTCCGGGAGGCATTTTGGAATGTGTATCGTCCCGGTTGCACCGAGCATTACGTGTTGCATACCTTCCGCAATCGGGAGGAATTTGTGCCGGAGCTTGACTTTGTCATGGAAAAAGACGGGCAACTCATCGGGCAGGTAATGTATGTGCGCACCAACATCCAAAAGGATGACGGCGCTCAACTGCCCATTATGACCCTCGGACCGATCGGCATCCACCCGGACTATAAACGGCAGGGGTATGGAAAAATTCTGCTCGATTATTCCATGGAAAAAGCGGCGGCGATGGGCGCAGGTGCGCTTTGTTTTGAGGGAAATATTGACTTCTACGGCAAATCCGGCTTTGTTGTTGCCTCCACAATGGGAATTCATTACTATGAGGAACCCCGAGATGCCGAAGTACCCTACTTCCTTTGCAAGGAACTCAAAAAGGGGTATCTTACCGGTGTAAGCGGAACCTACCGTACACCGCAGGGCTACTTTGTGGATGACAAAGAGGCGGAAGCCTTTGACAAGAGCTTCCCCGCCAAAAAGAAATTGAAGCTGCCGGGACAGTTGTGGTTGTAATGATTCTGGATGCATAGCAGCGTAGGGGAAATCCCTGTTTGCCAAGTGGGTTACTTTGCCTTGTTGCCCTTAGACGAACTTGCCGAATTTCCGTTGGGCACTCCCATTCGATTATAGGTACATCCTCATAGAGGCTGATTGTTCAGATGCACCAGACTGTTGCGCTACCATTTTATCATTCCGGTCCTTGGTCTCTGGGAGCATTGGCGTGACAATGGTATACCATGCTCCCGCAGAATTTCGGTCAGGCGCTCCACGGCTTTCTGTCCAGCTTTGTCACTGTCAAGGCAGAGCGCGATTTTTTGAAGCTGCGGATTCTGCTCCAGGATTCAAAGCATGGCATGCTCCGAGGTCCCGCAGAGAGCGGCATAGCTGTACGCCTGCCAGCCCTCTGTGTAGTGGTGGCCGGCGCGGACAAATCTGATATCGTTCGGCGAGCTTTCACCGGCCCGTTCACGCCGGAGATCCCCTGCTTTATTTTGCAGATGCACCCGAACGTGACACTGGCAGTCCAGATCTGCGCCATTCCCAACGAGTAACGTATTTCAAAATAAAAAAGAGCTGCTCTTCTCTGCCTGTGGGCAGGAAAAGCAGCTCTTTTTTATTTGTATGTCACGTCAGAGCCCGGGCCGTCAGCGCTTTTTGATAGGCGACCAGCGCGTCTTCATAGGAGGTTGTGCCGTTGAAAACCACGTTCCCCGGTGAATTGTCGTCAGGCGTCAGCGTCTTGTAGGTACTACCGTTGGAGGTGGTCATGTCCACCGTTGCCGTCCAGACAGAGTATTTTGGGGAGGTGGTGTTGTATTTGATGACCAGCACTTGATCGCCGGTATCATAGTCATTGATATCAAGGGTAGACCAGTACAGGGATTTATTCTGCGTGACATAGCGCCATGACACAGCGCCCAGCGCGTTGAGATCCAGGCCCTCTTTGGCCAAAGACTCCAGCGCCTGTGTGGTGTGGCTGCCTTTGAGCCCCGCCGCGCCGGAGTCCAGCTGTCCGGCGGAGTATTTCTTCAGAATATCCGTCACGGTGCCGATGGTGGTGTTGTCACCCAGCGAGGTCTCCACCGCATGGCGGCTACAATAGACGCTCACATGGCCGCCAGCGTCCAGATGGTACGTGATGTGGCCGCCGGAGGGGCAGGTGTAGTCTCCGCCGCTGGTTTGATAGGCGTCCTTTACGGCTTCTTCCCCGCCGTCCAGATAAGCCACTGTTAAAAGGGCCGTCTGCGAACGGCGGTTGTCCGCGCAGGTGGTCTGTCTGACTTTTTCCAGCTGCGCCGTAAAGACCGGGACGGCAATACCGATCAAGATGGCAATAATGGCCACCACCACCAACGCCTCCACCAGAGTAAAGCCCCGTGTTCTTTTGTGTCTTCCGCCTTCCACGCTCAGCGCCTCTTCTCTTATCCGGGAGTGTTTTTGCCTCATGCCGCCATAAAGCATCTTGCTTTAGTTATATATCATTTTATCACATACAGGTGGAAAATCACAACCCAATTTCGACAGCATCCGGCCTCCTGCCCTTTTTCACTTTTACCTGTTTTTATCTTTTTTTCATGAAAAAATGAAATGTTTTCGCGGATGTTTTGTTGTAAAAACAACATACAGGTTGCGTTTTTTATCATATATTGTCCACAGACAGGCCGATCCGGTGGACTGCCATGATGACTGGCCCCGGAGCGAGACATACTAACGTCACGCTGTCATTTTACAAATTCTCATTATTCCTTCTCAAAAATCAAATAATTTGCCATGTGCAAGGAGGAAATTTTATGGAAAACAAGATGTTTTGCTATCAGTGCCAGGAAACGGCTGGCTGCTCCGGCTGCACGCAGGCAGGCGTCTGTGGCAAACAGCCGGATACCGCCGCCATGCAGGATCTGCTGGTCTATGTGACCAAGGGCCTCTCTGCCGTCACCACCGCTCTGCGCGCCCAGGGCGTCGAGATCGACCCCGCCATCAATCATCTCATTACCATTAACCTGTTCACCACCATCACCAACGCCAACTTTGACAAGATGGCCATCAAGGCCCGCATCCGCTCCACCCTGGTGGAAAAGAGCCGCCTGCTGGCGCAGGTGAAGGACTCCGCCGCTCTGCCCCAGGCTGCTTTGTGGGAAGGCGCCGAGAACGAATGGGAAGCCAAGGCCGCTAAGGTTGGCGTGCTGTCCACCGAAAATGAGGACATCCGTTCCCTGCGGGAGCTGATCACCTACGGTCTCAAGGGTCTCTCCGCTTACAGCAAGCACGCCAACACGCTTTTGCAGGACGACGGCGAAGTGGACGCCTTTTTGCAGCGGGCGCTGGCAGCCACGCTGGATGACAGCCTCACCGCCGACGATCTGGTGGCGCTGACCCTGGAAACCGGCAAGTACGGCGTGTCCGGCATGGCGCTTCTGGACAAAGCCAACACCGACGCTTACGGCAATCCCGAGATCACCCGAGTAAACCTTGGCGTCGGCAAGAACCCCGGCATCCTGATTTCCGGCCACGACCTGCGGGATATGGAAATGCTGCTCAAGCAGACCGAAGGTACCGGCGTGGACGTCTATACCCACTCCGAAATGCTGCCCGCCCACTACTATCCCGCTTTCAAGAAGTACCCTCACTTTGTTGGCAACTACGGTAACGCCTGGTGGAAGCAGAAAGAAGAGTTCGAGTCCTTCAACGGCCCCATCCTCATGACCACCAACTGCATCGTACCGCCCAAAGACAGCTATAAAGACCGTCTCTACACCACCGGTGCGGCAGGTTATCCCGGCTGCAAACACATTGCCGGCGGCATCGGCGAGGAGAAGGACTTCTCCGAGATCATTGCCCACGCCAAGCGCTGCGCCCCTCCCACGGAAATCGAAAGCGGTGAGATCGTCGGCGGCTTTGCCCACGCTCAGGTGCTGGCTCTGGCCGACCAGGTGGTGGCAGCCGTGAAGTCCGGCGCCATTAAGAAATTCGTAGTTATGGCCGGCTGCGACGGACGCGCCAAGTCCCGCAGCTATTACAGCGATTTTGCCAAGGCTCTGCCCAAGGACACCGTGATCCTCACCGCCGGCTGCGCCAAGTATCGTTACAACAAGCTGGAGCTGGGTGATATTGGCGGCATTCCCCGGGTGCTGGACGCCGGTCAGTGCAACGACTCCTACTCTCTGGCCGTTATCGCGCTGAAGCTGAAGGAAGTGTTCGGTCTGGACAACATCAACGACCTGCCCATCGTTTATAACATCGCCTGGTATGAGCAAAAGGCCGTTATCGTGCTGCTGGCTCTGCTGTACCTGGGCGTGAAGAACATTCACCTGGGCCCCACCCTGCCCGCCTTCCTCAGCCCCAACGTGGCCAAGGTGCTGGTGGAGAACTTCGGCATCGCCGGCATCGGCAGTGTGGAAGATGATATGCAGCTTTTCTTCGGTCAGACCGACACTCAGGCGGTCACCGGCCAGATGCTCATGGGCGACATCCTGCACCGGTATCCCGAAGTCGCTCCCATTCTGATGAACTGCGGGATGCACTGCCTGGGCTGCCCCTCTTCCCAGATGGAATCCCTGTCTGACGCATGCGCCGTCCACGGACTGGATGTAAGCGCGGTGCTGGACGCCGTGAACAGTCACCTCAAGGGCTGATGCGCTGAAAAATACGCCAAAAGGACGGCGTGTGCTTTTGCACACGCCGTCCTTTTATATGTATGAAGTCACTGCGCATTCCCATCAATGGGAAGATGGCAGGTGGAACCGACCCACCATGGTCTTGAGGTTCTGCGCCTGCTGAGACAGTTCGTGGCTGGACGCCGCGCTTTCCTCCGCGGTGGCCGTGTTCATCTGTACCACCGTGGAGATCTGGTCAATGCCAACCGTGATCTGCTCCACCGCCGTGGCCTGATCCTGAGAGGAGGCGGAAATATTCCGCACCATCTCGTTGGTCTTGCCCACACGGTCAGCCACCTGATGCAAGGATTCCGCCGTGCTGCCCGCGATGCTCTTTCCGTGTTCCACCGCTTCTACCGCCGTGGTGATCAGCGACTCCGTGCTCTTGGCCGCTTCGGCGCTCTTCTGCGCCAGATTCCGCACTTCATCGGCCACCACCGCGAAGCCCTTGCCGGATTCTCCGGCACGGGCGGCTTCCACCGCGGCGTTCAGTGCCAGAATGTTGGTCTGGAAAGCAATGTCATTAATGACTTTAATCACGCTTTGGATCTGGGCGGAAGCGGTAGCAATGCGCCCCATGGCATTCGTCAGCTGTACCATATACTCATTGCTCTCTTCCACGCTGGTACGGGCTTCCATGGACAGCTTGCTGGCCTGGTCGGCGCTGCCGGCATTCTCCCGGATCCCCACATTGATGGAATTGATCATGGAGGAAAGCTCCTCAATGGAGGAAGCTTGCTCCGTGGCGCCCTGGGCCAGTGTCTGAGAGCCCTCCGAGATCTGGGTGGCACTGTCGGCCACCTTGTCGGACGAAACGCTGATCTGCACCAAAGACGCGCCCAACGTGTCCCGGATGGTCTGCACCGAGTTCAAAATCTCGTGCATGGCGCCCACATATTCATCTTTGCAGCGGCTCTGGACGGTGAAATTACCGCCTGCCATTTCAGAGAGGATATAATCTTCATCCTGGATGATGGCCTTCAGCTTAACGGACATCTGCGTAAACACAGACGCCAGATCACCAAACTCATTATGGGGGAAGACATACGGCGTTTCTTCTTCCGAAAGGTCAAAGTTATCTGTTTTTTGTGCCATCTTCACCAGCGGCGCAATGGGCGCCAGAGATCTGCGAAGAACCCACTGGCCAAAGAGCACCTGCGCCAGTATACCCGCGAGGCCCACCACTGCCACGATCACGACCATGCGTACAACGTTGCGGTACACCTCGGACGTATTGACCACAAAAGAACTGGTCCAGTTCAGATCCGTTCCCTCCAGTGTTACCGGCAGGTAAACCGCCACAGAGGCTTTGCCTTTTTTGAGATCCTTGACCTGGAACGTTCTGACGCCCTTTTTCACATCCGATAGCACCTTGTCGATGTCGGCAGAGGTATCCTGCGTCCCCACCAGCCCGGGATCGGCCGTGTTGGCCACAAACGTTTTTTGTGAGGTCAAAAGCGTGGTATAAGCCGACTGATAGCCTCCGTCGGTATAATCAATGCTGCCAATGCTGTCGGAGAGAATGTCGCAGGTGGCCACGCCCAGGAAGGTGCCGCTGGCATCCAGGATCGGCGCGCTGAGGGTGATCAGCCAGACCGTTTCTCCACTGGAGAGTGTATAGCTGTAAGGCTCGGTGATATGCGTCTTATGGCTGCTCTTGGTGGGCGCATAATAATCCCCCGACCCGTATTCCGCATAGTTGGTCAGAATGTCCACGCCGATGGTTCCGCCGTTCTGATAAGCATAGTAAGAAAGGCCATCCGGCGTGTTGGCAAAAAACTTGTCTGGTTCAAAGGCAAAATAGGCGGAAAAGACTCGGCCCGACGCCACCACATCCTTGAGCGAATTTACCAGCACGCTCTGCGCCTCATCCCGGTCGAAGCTCTGGAACAAGAGCACATTGTCCGCCAGCGTCTCGGAATAGACCTCCATACTTTGAAAATAGCTTTCGGCTTTCATGGCGTTGGTGCTGGCAGCGTACTGCACCTCTTTGTCCACCAGGTCTGCCACCGCATTATGGGAAAGCAGGCCAAATGCCACGCACATGATCACAATGATGATCGCCACCACGACGCCGATCATCTGGGGCACTCGCTTTACCAGGCTGGATCTTCCCGCAGAGCCGTCCCGCTCCCGTTCCTTCTTTTTGATGGGGTTTTTCATATTTGTCCTCCTTGCTATATGGACGGCAATCCCCTTGTTTTTGAAAAACGCCTGGTGCTTCCGTCCCCTGTATGACGCTTCTCATCTATGTCGAAATTCGTCGTCTGTATTATCGGCTGGCATCCTCCCTTTCTTAAGACGAAACAGCATAAAAATTCTCTCATGAGCCGTTTAACGACTGCCCTGTCCCGATGCCGCAAGCCCCGCCCGGCACTTTGTCCGGGCGGGGCTGACTCGCTTACTGTATATTCTTTATATTCTTTATATTCTTTTCAGGCTCCGAGAGATGGGCGGCGGAGAAAAGGCTCCGCAGCCGGATCTTGATGGCACCCATGTTGGAGATCTCGTCGATCTTGATCTGTGTATACAGCTTTCCCGACTTCTCCACGATGGCTCGCACCTCGTCGGTGGTGACGGCGTCCACGCCGCAGCCGAAAGACACCAGCTGCACCAGCTGTAAGGCAGGGTCTGCCGATGACGCCACATACCTGGCCGCCGCGTAGAGGCGGGCGTGGTACGACCACTGGTTCATCACCTTCACCGCGAAGGGCCGCACCAGATGGCTGACACTGTCCTCCGTCAGCACCGCTGCGCCCAACGAGCAGATCAAACGGTCGATGCCGTGGCTCACCTCCGGATCCACATGGTAGGGCCTGCCGCACAGCACGATGATGGGAATACCTTTTTCCCGGGCAAGACGAATATACGCCTGCCCCTCCGCCCGGAGAGCGGACAGATACCCCTCGTAGGCTGCATAGGCCGCGGCGGAGGCATGCTTGATCTGGCTTCGGGACACGTCCGGAAAATACCTGTTCACGATACCGGCCATGTGCCTGACGAACTCCCGCCGGTTATGCAGGCTGACAAAATCGCAGATAAACGGCACCGTGCGCAGTTCCGCCACGTTGTTTTTCAGCACCTGCGGGTAATAGGCCACCACCGGGCAGTTATAGTGGTTGTTCCCCAGCCCCTCTTCCACGTTATAGCTCATGTCGGGATAGAAGATAGCGTCGGGATTTTGCCCCTGCAACCATTCGATATGCCCGTGCATCAGCTTGGCCGGATAGCACACGGTATCCGAGGGAATGGTATGCTGACCGGAGCGGTACAGGTCGCGGCTGGAATCCGGGGACACTATCACGTTGAAGCCAAGCGTGGTCCAGAAGGCATGCCAGAAAGGCAGCAATTCATAGAAATTGAGTCCCATGGGAATGCCCACCGTGCGTTTTCCCTCTTCCCGGCGGTTCTCACGGAAGGCGGAGAGCTGGCTGCGTTTCCAGTCGTAGAGGTTCAGGTGTTCGCCGCTCTTGCCGCCCAGGGGACGCTCGCAGCGGTTGCCCGCGATATAGGTGCCGCCGTCACCGAAGCTGTTCACCGTCAGGCGGCAGCGGTTGCCGCAGCCGCCGCAGGTCACAGCCTTTGTCTCGTGGCGGAAGGCAGCCAGGCCTGCCGCATCCAGAATGTGGCTGCGGTCACCGGGATGGCTGCGCTCCATGGCGTAGAGCGCGGCACCGTAGGCACCCATCAGCGCCGCCGTCCGGGGGCGGATGACCTCCCGACCGATCTCCTTTTCAAAGGCGCGAAGCACGGCGTCGTTCAAAAACGTGCCGCCCTGCACCACAATATTTTTCCCAAGGGCATCGGCGTTGGCGCAGCGGATGACCTTGTAAAGCGCGTTTTTCACCACGCTCACAGAAAGGCCCGCCGCAATGTCTGCCACAGTGGCGCCGTCCTTTTGCGCCTGCTTCACGGCGCTGTTCATAAAGACCGTGCACCGGGAGCCAAGATCCACCGGGGCGGTGGCAAAGAGGCCCAGACGGGCAAATTCCGCAGCCGTAAAGCCCAGCGCCCCGGCAAAGGTCTGCAAAAATGAGCCGCAGCCGGAGGAGCATGCCTCGTTGAGAAAAATGCTGTCGATGGCGCCGCCGGCGATACGGAAGCACTTGATATCCTGCCCGCCGATGTCCAGAATAAAGTCCACCTCAGGGCAAAAATGCTTGGCCGCCGTAAAATGGGCCACCGTCTCCACCAGTCCGAAATCTGCGTGGAAGGCGCTTTTAATGAGTTCCTCACCGTAGCCTGTAACAGCGGCGGCACGGACGGTGATATCCGGATACGCCCGGTACAGCCCCATCAGATACTCCCGGATCAGCGGCACGGGATTACCGCTGTTGGGACGGTACATGGGATGAAAGAGGTTGCCTAAAGCGTCGCACAGTACCGCCTTCACCGTGGTGGAGCCAGCGTCGATGCCAAGAAACATCTCGCCCTTGGGCGCGTCCAGCGATACAAGGCCCGCCGAAGCCTCCTCGTGCCGCGAAAGGAACGCCCGGTACTCCTCCTCGTCTTCAAAAAGTGGGGCGCAGCGCTGATAAGCCGTCTGGGACAGGTGGCCGCCGATGCGCTCCGCCAGCGCTGCCAGCCGGCAGGTCTGGTCCACATGGGCCATGGCCGCGCCCAGCGCCACATAGTAAAGGGAATTTTCCGGGCAGGTGCCCTCCGTGCCAAGAGCGTTATCAAAGCTATGGCGCAGCTCCGGCAGGAAGGTCAGCGGGCCGCCCAGATACAAAATGCGGCCCTTGATCTCCCGGCCCTGTGCCAGGCCCGCGATGGTCTGGTTCACCACGGCATACAAAATGCCGGCGGCCACATCCTCACGCCGGGCTCCCTGGTTCAGCAGGGGCTGAATGTCCGACTTGGCAAAAACACCGCAGCGGGACGCGATGGCGTAGATTTTTTCATGGTGCGCCGCCAGGTCATTGAGTTCCTCCGGCGTCACGTCCATCAAAGAGGACATCTGGTCAATAAAAGCGCCGGTGCCGCCGGCGCAGGTGCCGTTCATCCGCATTTCAAAGCCGCCGGAGAGGAACAGGATTTTGGCGTCCTCCCCGCCCAGCTCGATGACCACGTCCATCTCCGGCACAAAGTGACGGGCCGCGATGCGTGTGGCGTAGACCTCCTGCACAAAGGGCAGCGACAGCTGCTCGGCAAGGCCCAGACCCGCCGAACCCGACACTGTCAGGTACATCTCCTCGCCGGGAAAACGGTGGTCGATCTCGCGCAGATAAGAGGCGCACAGCTCCGAGGCTTTGGCACGGTGGCGCTGATAGGCCTGATAGAGGATGGTTCCCTCTTCATCCAGCACCACGCATTTGAGGGTGGTGGAGCCCACATCCAATCCAACGCTCTTCATTCCTCCACCTCCTCGCGGGCAATAGACAGCATCAACTTGATGCGGTTTTCCTGGTTCACCTTGGATGCCCCCGCATCATAATCTACGGGGAAAATATTGGCCTTTGGGTAAAGCTCCCGCAGGCGGCGGATGGTGCCCTTGCCCACGATATGGTTGGGCAGACACCCAAAGGGCTGGGCACAGATCACATTGCTGTACCCCAGTTCGATCAGTGACGCCGCCTCGCCGGGCAAAAGCCATCCCTCGCCCATTTTGACGCCCCGGTCAATGACCTGATCCGCCAGAGTCTTGATCTTTTCAAAGGAGTGGGGCACCACAAACTCCGGATAGGGACGCAGTGCTTCCGCTATGTAGGCCTCACGGTGATCCGTCCATTTCTCCGCCAGATGGCCGCCCAGCAGATTCCACCGGCTGCCGCCGTAATCACGGTAATCCATCTCGCCGTTGGCAAAACCAAACTGGAAAAAGCCCAGCACGCCGGGCACCATGTATTCGCAGTCCTGGGTGTCCAGAAATTTTTCCAGACCGTTGTTGCCGAAGGAGGAATATTTGACGTAGATCTCCCCCACGATGCCCACTTTTGTCAGCTCTCGGTTCTTCTTGGGAATGGCGTGGAAATCAGCCGCCATGGCCCGCAGATTCTTTCGCATAACCCGGCTGGTGAGAACGCCGCCGCCAAAGGGGCCGCTGCGGAATTGCCGGGACAGCTCCGCGATCCACTGCTCCACCGTTTTACGGGTATCGCCGGGATGCACCTCATAGGGCGCCGTCTGGTTTTTCAGCAGCAGCAGCATATCGCCGTACACCAGCGAGCTGAGCCCCTGCAATATCATCAGGGGCGTCACCCGAAAGCCGCTGTAACGCTCCAGTCCCTTGAAGTTAAGGGAAATCACGGGCACATAGCCAAGTCCCATATTGTTCAGGGCTTTGCGCAGAAGCATGATATAATTGGAAGCCCGGCACCCACCGCCGGTCTGAAACTGGATCAGTGCGCATTTGTGGGGGTCGTAGTCCCCGCAGGTGAGGGCATAGAGCTGCTGGCCAATGGTGCAGATGGCTGGGTAGCACATATCGTTATGGACATACTGCAATCCCTTGTCAATGACTTGCTTTCCCTCATAGTGCAGCACCTTCAGACGGTAGCCGTGCATGGCGAACACTTCTTGCAGCAGCTCCATGTGTGTGGGAAATATATTGGGCGCAAGAATGGTGTATTCCTGCTTCATTTTTTTCGTAAAATCCACCGGCATCGCTTTTAATCACACTTTCTTCCTTTAAAGATTTTTCCGTGTGGCGGGGCTTGGCCTTTTCTTCCGCGCCCCTGCCATTCTATATATCTACATAAATGTATAAGACTTCTCCGCCTATTTCAAGTTTATTTTTCGCTAGAAAAATCACAAAGTGAGAAATCAAAAAAGATTCTCTGTATTCTGCACCTTTTCCGCCAAAAATGCAAGCCTTTGCGGCAGAAAAGCGTCAGCGGACAGCCTTACGCTGCCCGCTGTTTTTTCTCTGTTCACTTTTTTTCGCCCAGAAATGGCCGCACCTGACAGCCCATGACAGAGGCAGCCTCCAGCAGATCACGGTTGCGCCCGTTAATCTCCCCATACTCCGTGAGGCAGTTGATGACCTCCGGACAGCGGCGCAGCGCTTCCTCCGCCTGTTGGTAGCTCGCATCGGATATGCGGCAGAAAGCGCGCTCGGCGATGACAGTCGACGCCAGATCCCGCGCCACCTGGCAGTCGATGTCGTTTTCATGGAGGATACCGGTGATAAACGGTGTCTGGCTCCTTTGCAGCGACCGATACACCTCCAGACCCGTGCCGCCCCCCGCGATGACGAACACCTTTGGCTCGCCGGTGGGACGGCGCATCTCCAGACTGCCGAAATAAGGGTTGTATCCCCCTTCGGTGAGGCCGTAGAGCTGGTGAATGAGTTTCTTTTTAAAAATGGTATCGGGCGTGCCGTAATGGGTGATATACTCGCCCTTGACGCACATCACCTCGTCCGACACCCGCTGGGCGAGATCCAGCTCATGGAGGGACATGATGACGGAAATCCCTTTTTCCCGGGCCATGTCCCGCAGGGCGTCCAGCAGCTCCAGCTTATAGCGGATGTCCAGGAAGGACGAAGGCTCGTCCAGCACGATGATTTGGGGCTGCTGGCAGATAGCCCGGGCCAGCATGACGCGCTGGCGCTGGCCGTCGGAAATGTGCATGAAGTCCCGGTGGCGCAGCTCCCAGACGCGGACCTGCTCCATGGCCTCCCGCACCTGGCGGTGATCCTCCGGGGAGAGGATGCCCAGCCGCCCCGTATAGGGATAGCGGCCTGTTTCCACAATCTCCCGGCAGGTCATCAGCTCCGTTTTCATCTTCTGGGTCAGCACCACCGCCATCTGACGGGCCAAGTGCCGGTTGTTCATCTCCGCCACGCTCTCGCCGCTGATATAGGCGGTGCCGTACACCGTTTTGAGATACTTGGCAATGCTCTTGAGGATGGTGGACTTCCCCGCGCCGTTGGGGCCGATGAGGGTGAGTATATGGCCCTTTTCCAACCGGATCTCCACATCCCGGATGAGAGGAACACCGTTATAGCCCACGGTCATCTGCTTCGTTTCAAACAAATAGGCCATGGCTACCTCCCCCTGCGCTTTTTCATCATGATGCCGATGACCACCGGCGCGCCGAATACCGCCGTGACAGAGCTGATGCTCAGCTCCAGCGGCGAAAAGGCCGTCCGGGCGATGAGGTCACAGCCCAGGCAGAAAATGGCGCCGCCCAGAAAACACACCGGAATCACCCACAGGGGCTTGGCCGTCTTTAAAAGGGTCTTGACGATATGGGGTACGGCGATGCCCACAAAGGACACAGGTCCCGCAAAGGCTGTCACGCAGGCGGAGAGAATGCTTGAGAGCAGCACCAGCGCCACGCGGAACATGCCGATGTTCACGCCTATGTTCTGGGCGTAACTCTCCCCCATCTGATAGGCGCCGATGGGCTTTGAGAGCAGGAACACCAGCACCGATGTCACCAGCACCACCCACGTCATCACACGGATATCGTTCCAGGAAATGCCGGAGAAGCTGCCCCGGGACCAGTTGTGCAGATTGACAATGCTGGCGTCGTCGGCAAAGGTCACCACAAAGTCCGTGATGGCCGAGCAGATATAGCCCACCATGACGCCGCTGACGATGAGCATGGAGGCGCGGTTCACCCGTGTGGAGATCAAAAGCACAAAGCCTATGGAGAGCATGGCGCCCACAAAGGCCGCCACGATCATCCACCCGGCACCCAGCGCCCGGCCCCGGCTCATCACCGCCACCATCAGCAGCGCCACCGTCAGTTTGGCACCGGAGGAAACGCCCAGCACATACGGCCCCGCGATGGGATTGTTGAAAAATGTTTGCAGCAGGAATCCCGAAAGAGACAAAGCGCCGCCCAAAAGCACCGCCGCCACAAGACGGGGCATCCGGATCTTCCACACGATGTCCGCGGCGGTGGCATCCGTGGCCCGACCCGTCAGGATCCGCATCATCTCCCCAAGCGAAATACGGACGCTGCCCAGATTGATATTGGCGGCCACCAGCGCCAGAAGCGCCGCCGCCAGTATCACCAGCACAGCAACACGGCGGGCGCACTGCTTTTTGATCTCTGTCTCCATGGGATCTCCCTTCAATTCAGATGATAGAAATAGCGCAGCTGCGTCCCACCGGGATCCTCCGTGGTCAGCAGCGCGTGAAGTTCCAGCACCATGCTGCCCAGCTGCATCGTCTCCTGATAGATGTTCTGGTCGGAACACCAGACGTTCCCCTCCTTCACGGCCTTGCATTCGGCCAGAAGAGGATTGCGCGCCACCAGCTCCGCCACGGAATGCAATTCCCCGGCGACGGTGCTGTTATAGATGATATAGTCCGCGTCCTTGGCGGTCTGATAGAAGGTCTCCATGTTCATGGTCATAGTGGATGTGGAGGAATCCTCTTCTCCCGGATCGGAGAAAATGTACGTTCCACCCGCCAGCTGAACCATCTTGGCCACATAGTCCCCCGACTTCCGCACCACGGCGCTGCCGGAGGAGCTGATGTAAAAGAAGGCCACAGTCTTGCCGGTGGGCTCGTCCTTTTCCGCCTCCTCCATCTTGGCCTCCTGCTGGTCAAAAAGCCGCTGGGCTTCCTCTTCTTTATCGAAAAGAACGCCGTAGACCTTGATCCACTCCGTGCGGCCCAGGGGACTGGTCTCCCGGCCAGAATGCTCCACAAACATCGGAATGCCAAGGCTTTTCAGCTTTTCACGCACCTCGGGTTTGTGATAGATCATGGTGGACTCGATGGCCAGCGGACACCCGGCGGAGAGGATCATCTCATAATCCGGCTCGCTGTACTTGCCGGCAAAGCGGATGCGGCCTTCCTCCATGGCCCGGCGGGCGTTTTCATTGTACCACTTGTCCGCCTGCGTTCCCGAAAGGCCGATGCCATCAAGTGCGCCCAGGCTGTCGATGAGGCTCATGGCGGCGGCCGCCACCAGATAAACGTTTTGAAGCGGCTGGCGCAAAACCACGATATCCGAACTGATGCCCTCCGGCACCGTGACGCCCTCCGGCACCACCAGATATCGTCCGTCGTCCCGCACGGTGATGAGACGGCAGCCGTCGGCGTATTTATCCACCGAAAACTGCTGGGCAAACCTCAGCTCCATATGAGACACCGGCTCCGTGCCGTTGCCAAGCCCCGTTTTTGCCACAGGCGCCGTCTGGCCGCAGCCGGTCAGGGCCGTCAAAAACGCCAGGGCCAGCAGCAGCGCCCAAAACCGTGTCCGTTTCATTTTCTCAGCCTCTCTTTTTCTTCCATACTACCACCGCCACAGCCAGTACCACCACCGCGCCGCAGCCGATGGACACAGGAAGGACCATGCTGTTTTGGCTCCCGCCTTCACGTTTGGCGCTTGCCGAGGTGAAGTGCAGTTGATACACCACCTCATGAGGCGTACTCATGGCCACCGTCTGGGCCGCCACGTCGATGTCGGTATCCAGCGTGACGGGAATTTCAAAAACGGACGCGCCGTCGCCGTGGGTGGCGTCATACTTGTCGTCGCCCAGACGCATATATTCGTAATGCGCACTGGTGAGCACCACGGTGGCCGTCATTTTTCCGCCCGCCACCGTCAGACGGCAGGGGGATTCCATGGTGACCTTACCGGTGCCGCCGGTCATGGTCACATCCACCAGATAGGCGCCGTCTTTCAGTCCGGCGGCAAAGGCCGTGGCTGTCAGGCACAAGGTCAAAAACAGCGCAGCGGTCAGCCCAAGCAGGTTCTTTCTCATTTCGTGATCACTCCGGCGGGCAGATCCGCGCTGTGGAACACCAGCGTGCGGTCGTACCAGGTCTCTTTTTTGATGCTCCAGGCGGCGCAGGCCACATCCGTATCCAGCAACTGGATGGGCAGCGCGTAGGTCTTCTCCCCGGCCGCATTGTCCACTGCCGGGATAAACTGGCTTTCCTCCGCCGCGCCGGCCGCTTCCGCCGTGCCCAGGAACAGCTTGTCGTAGCCCTGTCCGCTGAGGGTGACCACAGCCGTCATGGCGCCCTTTTCCACCTTCAGTTCACAGTTCGTCACCTTGAACATGGAGGAATCGGAGTCCACCGTGATGGTATAGGTGCCGTCCGCGATCTGGCTTCCCTGCACCGCGCCGGCGGTCTGGGCAGGCGTCTGGGCAGAGCCATCGGCGGCGGGAGCCGCCGTATCGGTGGTACCGGCGGCAGGCGTCAAACCCATCGCCGCGGCCGCGTGGTCAACAAACATCTGGCGCACGCCATACATCTGAGCCAGACCCTTGATGACGCACTCCACATCATAGCCCGCGCTCTTAAACTGCATCTTCCAGGAATCCGGTTCATTGCCCGCCATGTCGTTGTTGGCATGGTCGCCGGCCACGATCATTAGCGGCAGCAGCACCACCTTGGTGGCACCCGAGGCCTTCACGTCGGCCATTACATCCGCCAGAGTGGGCGTGGCCTCCACCGTGCCGATGAAGTAACGGCTGTGGCCCTGGCTCGCCAGCGTCTGCTGGAGCTTGGTATAGGTGGAGTTGGCATCGCTGCCGGTACCGTGGCCCATAAAGACGACGGCCGTGCCCGCCTGATCGTACTGGGCCGTTCCGCCGGTGATCTCCTTGGCCAGACGTGTATAGTCATTGTCAGAAGACAGCAGCGGCATACCGATGGAAAGACTCTCGAACTTTTCAGAGAAGGCCGAGACCTCTTTCACCATGTCGCTGTACTCAAAACCACTCATCACCGTGGTGGGCTGGATGACCACCTGCTTGACGCCCTGGGCCGCCATTTTTTCCATGGCCTGCGTCACGTTGTCGATGTGCAGGTTGTCCCGTTTGGCCAGAATGTCGATGATGGTCTGGCTGGTAAAAGCCTGGCGCACCTCATAGTCGGGATACGCCGTGCGCAGCGCCGATTCCACAGCGCCGATGGTCACGTCACGGCTGTCGTTATAGCTGGTGCCGAAACTCACCACCAGCAGCACCGGGTTGGGATAGGTACTCTTGGTCTCTGTCTCCTGTTTTTGCCCGCAGCTCGCCAGCAGCAGCACCATGACGGCCGCCAGCAAAAATGCCAGCATCTTTTTTCCTTGTTTCATTTCAATCTTCCTCCGTTTTCATATATCGCACGTCCGGTGCAGGCAACGCACACCGTCCATAACGCAAAAAAGTCTGTCCGCATCAGCTATGCGGACAGACACATTTCTTCGGATCAGATCGGGCAGCTCACCTATTGCGGCTGCGCTTGAAATTTCCATGCTCCGGATTCCCGCAGAGCTTTATCCGCCGTGCCTTGGGAGGCGGCGGATGCGGCATAAAAGCAGGCAAGTATTCTGACTGATCGCTATTCCCCTTTCCAAAGGATACTCGTCTCAACGCCTTCCCAGCCAGCGCCAGTGACGTATGTTGAAACAATCGCGAATTACAGCAACGGCCTTGTGTGGGAATCGCACCCAACTTCCATGGTCTGCTCTTCTATTCAGTTTTTTCATCAGTTGGGGAAAATCTCCAATACAACAGCATAAGTATATCACTCTCTCTTTTTTCTGTCAAGGGCGATGGCCCCCCCCCCGAAAGAAGTGCTTGACAGACAAGAGGGGGCGGCCTATGATGAAAGAAACCTGTTTTCAGCGGGCCGGTCGCCCTTTGAAAACGTGACAACTGAAAAATGGGAAAGCAGGGTGAAATTCCCTCACAAGTGCGTTGCCGTTACAGCCGGATTACCATCGTTTCATATTCCTTTGCGTCCACCGAAGGTTATGGTCGTCGTCTTCCTATGGGGGATGATCAGAGCCTTCGGTCGTTTACCGGAGGCTTTTTTGCTGCCCGGATGTTCATGAAAAAGAGGTGGACTGATGAAAAAACAAGCAGGTACGCTCTACTGCATCGGCGTGGGGCCGGGTGATCCGGAGCTGATGACTCTCAAAGCCCAGCGCCTTTTGACCCAGTGCCCGGTGGTGGCCTTCCCCGTGACAGGGGGCGAGAAAACCATGGCGCTGGATATCGTCAAAGGGGCGGTGTCACTGGCGGGAAAGGAAATTTTGCTGCTGGATTTCCCTATGGTATCGGACGCGGAAATTCTTCGGCAGTCCCATCGCCGTCAGGCGGAGGAGATTGCCCGGCATCTGGACGCGGGGGAGGATGTGGCCTTTATCACCATCGGCGACGTCTCCGTTTACGCCACGCTGCCCTATGTCAGTGGGCTTCTGGCGGACGAAGGCTATGCGGTCGCCATGATCCCCGGCGTCACCAGCTTCTGTGCCTGCGCCTGCGTCTTGGGCCGGAGCCTCACCGAGATGCAGCTGCCCCTGCACATCTTCCCCGGCAGCTTTACCGACGTGAAAGCCGCCCTTTCCCTTGACGGCACCAAAGTTTTCATGAAGTCCGGCCGCCAGATCGGCAACGTGAAAAAGGCGCTGCTGGAAAAAAACGTGAAAGCCGCCGCCGTGGTGGACTGCGGTCTTTCCACCCAGGCAGTGTATTCCTCTCTTGCCGAGTTGCCGGAGGGCACCGGCTATTTCACCACCGTCATCACGGAGGCAAAGTCATGATGGCGGAACGGTTTGTGGCCAAGGAGGGAAAGCTCCTGCGGGGCGGCTACACCACCGGCTCCTGCGCGGCAGCGGCGGCCAAGGCCGCGGCGCTGCTGCTGCTCACCGGGACGGCGCCCGCCGCCGTCACCATCGACACCCCTGCCGGTATCTCGCTGACGCTGCCTGTACTGCAAGCGGATATGACAGCAGACGGCAGCGCCTCCTGCGCCGTCCGAAAAGACGGCGGGGACGACCCCGACGCCACGGACGGTCTTTTGATCTACGCCACCCTCACCCGGCAGGACACAGGGCTGACCGTTGACGGCGGTGAGGGCGTGGGCCGCGTGACAAAGCCTGGCCTTGACCAGCCGATGGGCGCGGCGGCTATCAACTCCACCCCCCGACGAATGATCGCGCAAAGCGTGGAAGAAGCCTGCCGCAGTTGCGGGTACGCCGGCGGACTGTGTGTGATCCTCTCCATCCCCGGGGGCGAGGAAACGGCAAAGCGCACCTTCAACCCCCGGATGGGCATCGAAGGCGGGCTTTCCATCGTGGGCACCACCGGACTGGTGGACCCCATGAGCGCGCAAGCGCTGGTGGACACCGTGAAGCTGGAGCTGACCCAGCTGGCGGCAGGCGGGCAGCGAAATCTGCTGCTCTCCCCCGGCAACTATGGCAGTACCTTTGCTCAGGAAGCGCTGCATCTGGACACACGACAACTTGTTACCTGCTCCAACTTCATCGGAGCGGCGCTGGACGGCGCGGTGGAAAAAGGGTTTACACACGTTTTGCTGGTGGGGCACATCGGAAAACTGGTGAAGCTGTCCATCGGCATCACCGATACTCACTCAAAGGCCGGGGACGGCCGCATCGAAGCGTTGCTGCGCTGGGCGCTGGAGGCGGAGGCTTCCCTGCCCTTGCTGCGGGCCATCGACGGCTGCGTCACCACCGACGCGGCGCTTTTGCTGCTGCAGGAAGCGGGGCTGCTGGCGTCTGTGATGCGTCTTTTAGGCGAGAAAATACAGGACTGCCTGCTGCGCCGGGTCCCGCCGCAGATGGAGATCGGATTTGTATGCTTTACCAACGCGCCCGCGCTGCCCGGCGTTCTGACGCAAAGTCCCAATGCCGCTTCACTGCTGACGATCTGGAGGAACGAAATATGATCCATTTTGTAGGCGCCGGCTGCGGCGCTCCCGACCTTATCACCGTGCGCGGCGCCCGCCTTCTGGCGGAGGCCGACGTCATCATCTATGCGGGTTCTCTGGTAAATCCCGACCTGCTCTCCTACAAAAAAGCGTCCTGCCGTGTGTTTAACAGCGCCGAAATGACGCTGGACGAGGTGATCGCCGTCATGCGCCGGACTGACGCGGAGAGGCTGTCCCTGGTACGGCTGCACACAGGCGACCCCGCTCTTTACGGCGCCATCCGTGAGCAGATGGACCGGCTGAAAGAACTCTCCATCCCCTTTCAGGTCTGCCCTGGCGTGTCCGCCTTCAGCGGCGCGGCGGCGGCTTTGCAGGCGGAGTACACGCTCCCGGCAGTGAGCCAGAGCGTGGTCATCACCCGCATGGCAGGCCGGACGCCTGTGCCGGAAAGAGAGAGCATCCGCGCCTTTGCCGCCCACGGCGCCACCATGGTCATCTTTCTCAGCGCCGGCATGACGCAGGCGCTGCAAGCAGAGCTCCTGGCCGGCGGCTATGCCCCCGAAACCCCCGCTGCCATCGTCTACAAGGCCAGCTGGCCCGATGAAAAGGTCCTGCGGTGCACCGTGGAAACGCTGCACCGCACGGCGGAAGAAAACAGCGTCTCCCATCTGGCCCTCATCACCGTGGGTGGTTTTTTGGGCGCGGACTACAACACCTCCAAGCTGTACGACCCCGCCTTCACCACGGCGTTTCGGAAAGGGACGGAAGCATGAACGCGGGGATCATCGCCTTCCGTGAAACAGGGATGGCCCTGGGTGAGCGCATTGTCTCTTTTTTAGAGAATGCGGGCCACACGGCAGACCTGTGCCGCTGTCCGGAGGGCGGCCTTCACCAGTGGGTGGAAGCCCGCTTTGCCGTTTGTGACGCGCTGATCTTTATCTCCTCCTGCGGCATTGCCGTGCGGGGCATTGCGCCTTTTGTCAAGAGCAAGACCACCGATCCCGCCGTGGTGGCGGTGGACGAACTGGGCACCTTCTGCGTGTCGCTGCTCTCCGGTCATCTGGGGGGGGCCAACCGTCTGACGTCGGAACTGGCCGCCCACCTGGGCGCCGTGGCGGTGGTCACCACCGCCACCGACATCCACCGGGTCTTTGCGATGGACACCTGGGCCAGGGCGCAGGGGCTGACCATTCTCAATCCCCAGCGCATCAAGTGGATTGCCTCCCGCCTTCTGTCCGGGGAGACGGTGAGCATCAAAAGCACCTGCCCTCTGCCGGACAAACTCCCGCCCCAGCTGCGAACGGCAAACGAGGATTATGACATCCTCATCTCCCACCGCACCAGAGGAAAAGCCGAAGCGCTGCGCCTTGTGCCGCCGGTGGCGGTGCTGGGGGTGGGCTGCCGGAGCGGCATTGCGGAAGAGGCGCTGGAGGAGGCCTATGAGATGATGCTCGGGCGCACCAACTGCTTTCCCGAAGCCGTATACAAGGTCTGCACCATCGACCTCAAGGCGCAGGAGCCCGGGCTTCTGGCTTTCTGCCGCCGTCATAAGCTGTCCCTTGAAACCTACTCCGCCGCGGAGCTTGCCGCCGTTTCCGGCGATTTCTCCGCCTCGGCGTTTGTCCAGTCTGTCACCGGCGTGGACAACGTCTGCGAGCGCAGCGCCGTTCGGGGCAGCGGCGGCCGGCTTATCGCCAAAAAGAACGCGGGCAACGGCATCACCATGGCCATGGCTCTGCGGGAATATCCCCTATCTTTTGGAAAAGAGGACAGTCTATGAAAAAAGTATTTGTGGTGGGCATCGGTCCCGGCTGTGAAAGCGGCATGACGCGGGCGGCTTTCGATGCCATCACTCAGTCCGATATACTGGTGGGCTACGGCGCTTACATTGATCTGGTTCATCCGCTGTTTCCCCAAAAGCCCACCTATCAGACGGGCATGACCCGTGAAGTGGACCGCTGCCGGGAATCGCTGCGTCTGGCGGGAGAAGGCCGGACGGTGGCGCTGGTTTGCAGCGGCGACGCGGGCGTCTACGGCATGGCGGAACTGACGCTGGAGCTGAAAGCCGAATACCCCGGTATAGAGGTGGAGGTCATAGCGGGCGTGACGGCGGCGCTTTCCGGCTCCGCCGTGCTGGGCGCTCCCCTGACCCACGACTTTGCCGTCATCAGCCTTTCCGACCTGCTGACGCCCTGGGAGATCATCGAAAAGCGGCTCAAATGCGCGGCAGAGGGCGACTTTGCCATTGCCCTCTACAACCCCTCCAGCCGTAAGCGGGCCGATCATCTGGCCCAGGCCTGCCGCATTCTGCTCGCCTGTAAGGCGCCCGAAACCGTCTGCGGCTATGTGCAGAACATCGGGCGGGAGGGCGAACGGTTCGTGATCCTGTCCCTTGCCCAGCTGGAAAGCGCCGCCGTGGATATGTTCACCACGGTGTTTATCGGCTCTTCCCAAACGAAAGTGGTGGATGGGCGCATGGTGACGCCCCGGGGGTATCATCTTGACTGAGTTTATCTTGTTCGGCGGTACCACCGAGGGCCGGGAGTCGGCGGCACTTTTGGCAGGCAGCGGCCATGAAACGCTGGTATGTGTGGCCTCCGCCTATGGCGAAGCCATGCTGGAGCCGCAGGCGCATCTCACCGTGCAGGCACGGCCCCTTGATGAGGAAGCCATGGCGTCCCTTTTGCGGCAGCACCGGCCCCGCCTGGTGATGGACGCCACGCATCCCTATGCCGATGGCGTCAGCGCCAGTCTGCGGCGGGCCTGCGGGCGGGAGGGTATGCCCTATCTGCGGATCGTGCGGCCCGCCATGCCGGAGGATGGTTGTTTGTACTTTGATGATCTGCCAGGTCTGGTATCCTATCTGAATAATAGCCGCGACCTTATTTTTTCCACGCTGGGCGGTAAGGAAGCTTCGGCCCTTTCCGCTGTGGAGCAGGCGGCGGAGCGGATCTTTCTGCGCGTCCTGCCCCGTGTGGAGAGCCTGAACGCCTGCCTTGACGCATGTTTTTTGCCCGCCCACATCATCTGTATGCAGGGGCCTTTCAGTAAAGAGCTGAACCGGGCCATGTTTGCCGAAACGAAAGCACAAATTCTCGTGACCAAGGAGACCGGCGCGGCGGGCGGTTTTCCGGAAAAGGTGGAGGCCGCCCGGGAGCTGGACATGCGCGTGGCTGTGCTGCGCCGCCCGCCGGACACGGACGGCATCACCGTGACGGAGCTCGCAAACCGCTTAAAGGAGGGATCGCTGTGAAGCATTTGTGGATCATAGGCACCGGCATGGGAGGCGGCACGCTCACCGCCGACGGACAGCGGGCGACGGAGGATGCGCAGGCTCTTTTCGGAAGTCCCCGGCTCACGGCGGCGCTCTCCGGCGCCGGACAGCGGACGTTTCCCTTGTACGACGCAGAAAAGGTCTGCGCCTGCATGGAGCACGAACGGATCGACAAGGCGGCGCTGCTGGTATCCGGCGACACCGGCTTTTACAGCGCCGCCGCGGGAGCCGCTCGTGGGCTGCCGGATACGGAAGTGACGCTGGTGCCGGGCATTTCATCGGTGTCGTATTTTTTCGCGCGCCTGGGCAAAAGCTGGCAGGACGCCAAATTGGTGAGCTGCCACGGGCGCAGCGCCAATCTGGTGGACGCCGTGCGTCGAAACGCCCTCGCCTTCGCGCTCACCGGCGGTAACTGCGCCGAACTGGCAGTCTCCCTTTGCCGCTGCGGCTTCGGCGCGCTCACCGTCCATGTGGGCGAAAATCTGGGGGCGGCGGAAGAGGTCGTCTCCACCACGACGGTGGAAACACTCGCCAAGCGCCAGACGGCCAGCCTGACCGTGCTGCTGATCGAAAATCCTGCTGCCGACGCCCGTGTGCAAAGCGGCATTCCCGACGACGCCTTTCTCAGGGGCGACGTGCCCATGACCAAGGCGGAGGTGCGGGCCGTGACCATGAGCCAGCTGGGGGTGAAGCCCACGGACGTGTGCTGGGACATTGGCTGCGGCACAGGCTCCGTGACGGTGGAAATGGCACTGGCGGCCTACGAAGGGCACGTCTGGGCGGTGGATCGCGCCGCCGACGCCGTTGTGCTCACCGATGAAAACTGCCGCCGCTTTCAGGTGGGCAACGTCACCGCTGCCTGCGGCATCGCCCCGGCGGCTCTTGCGGATCTGCCCCCGGCAGACCGGGTATTTATCGGCGGCAGCGGCGGGGAGATGGCCTCGCTTTTCGACCTTGTGTGGGCGAAAAATCCCAAGGCCCGCATTGCCGTGAACGCCATTGCCCTTGAATCCGCGGCAGCGGCACTGGCGGCTTTTCGCTCCTTCGGCTTGGAGCCGGAGCTGGTGCAGTTCTCCGTGGCTCGGGGCCGGGCGGCCGGCGGACTACACCTGATGATGGGCCAGAACCCCATCTATCTTCTCTGTGGAGGAAAGGCGGATGAATGACCGTATTTTAATTGCCGGAACCAATTCCGGCTGCGGTAAGACCACTGTGACGCTGGCCCTGCTGGCAGCCTTTGCCGCCGGAGGAAAACCGCTCTCCGCCTTTAAATGCGGGCCGGATTTCATCGACCCCATGTTTCACCGCCGGATACTGGGACTTCCCTCCTATAATCTGGACTCCTTTTTCTGCAACGACTCACAGCTTTGCTCCCTTCTCGCCAGAGGGAACGGTTCACTTTCCGTGATTGAGGGCGTCATGGGCTACTACGACGGCGCGGGGCCGCAGGGGGCTTTTAGCACCTGTGAGGTGGCGCAAAAGACCCGGACGCCGGTGATTTTGGTGGTCAATACCACCGGGATGCACACATCCGCCGGGGCCATTTTACGGGGCTTCCGCCTTTTCCGGGAAGAAAATCAAATCACGGGCGTCATCTTCAACAACGCCTCGCCCATGACCTATGCTAGCCTGCGGCAGCTGGCGGAGGCGGAGGGACTGCGGCCCCTCGGCTGTCTGCCCCGCTGCGCCCAGATCTCCGTGGGCAGCCGCCATCTGGGGCTGATCACGGCGGACGAGATCTCCGACTGGCAGGAAAAGCTGGCGCGGCTAGGTCAGTTGGCGCGGGAGCATCTGGATCTGGACGGTATCGCGGCTTTGGCCGCTTCCGCTCCCGCCCTGACGCAGGCGGACGCGCCCGTGGCGGCGCCCGCCCACGTCAGGGTGGCGGTGGCCAAAGACGAGGCATTTTGCTTTTTGTACGAAGAAAATCTTACCGCTTTGCGACAGGCGGGAGCGGAGATCGTCTTTTTCAGCCCTCTCCGTGACAAGGCTTTGCCTCCGGACGCGGGCGGACTGTACCTTCCCGGCGGCTACCCGGAACTGTACGCTCAGGCGCTTTCCAAAAACGCCGCCATGCGGGAAGCCGTTCGCCGCGCCATCGGCGCAGGGATGCCCACCGTGGCCGAATGCGGCGGTTTTTTGTATCTCCACGATACGCTGGACGGCATCCCCATGGCGGGAGTGATTCACGCTGCCGCCGCCAAAACCGACCGCCTGCAGCGCTTTGGCTATGTGACGCTTCAGGCCGGAGAGGACAACCTCCTCTGCCGGGCCGGGGCGACTATCCGCGGCCACGAATTCCACTACTACGACAGTGCCGACTGCGGCGACGGCTTTCGGGCCGAAAAGCCCGTGGGCGGCAAAAGCTGGGATTGCGTTCACGTCAGCGACACGCTCTACGCCGGGTTCCCTCACCTGTATCTGCCATCAAATCCCGGTTTTGCCCGCGCCTTTGCCGACAAGGCGGCGGCTTTTGCCGCATCTGCGGGAGGCACGCTATGCTGATCGTTTACAACACGGCGGCGCTGGTGACAGGGCTGCTGCTGGATGCGGCGCTGGGCGATCCCCAGGGCTGGCCGCATATCATCCGGCTGTTGGGCCGTCTCATTACCGTCTTTGAAAAGTGGCTCTATTCCCTGCACAACAAGCGTTTGGGCGGAACGCTTCTGACGCTTTTCACAGTGGTGCCATTCGTTCTTGTGCCGGGGGCGCTGCTGATGCTCTTGTGGCATCTCTCCCCTTGGCTGTATCTGGCAGGGGAAAGTCTTTTGATATGGCAGCTTCTGGCGGCCAAAAGCCTGCAGGTGGAAAGCCGCCGCGTCTATGACGCGCTGGAGGAAAACGATCTGCCGAGCGCTCGCCGGGCTGTTTCCATGATCGTGGGCCGGGACACTCAATCCCTGGACGCCGGCGGCGTTATCCGCGCGGCGGTGGAGACCGTGGCGGAAAACACCGCCGACGGCGTGGCCGCGCCTCTATTCTACATCGTGCTGGGTGGCGGAGTGCTGGGCTGCCTTTACAAGGCAGTGAACACACTGGATTCCTCCGTGGGTTATCGAAACGAGCGCTATCTGGACTTCGGCCGCTTTTCCGCGCGGCTTGACGACGTGCTGAACTATCTGCCGTCCCGGCTGTGCGCGGTGGTGATGATCGCGGGTGCGGGGCTTTGCGGCTTCAGCGCCCGGGGTGCCCGGCGCGTCTGGCGGCGGGACAGGCGCAAGCACGCCAGCCCCAATTCCGCCCAGACGGAGTCCGTGATGGCGGGGGCGCTGGGCCTGCGGCTGGCCGGGGATGCCTGGTATTTCGGCGTCAAACACGAAAAGCCGTATATCGGCGACGATATACGCCCCATTGAGCCGGCAGACATTCTCCGCTCACACAAGCTGCTGCACGTCACGGTCTGCCTGCTTGCTTTGCTGGCGCTGGCGGTCAGAGGAGGGTTTTATGCGATTTTATGAACACGGCGGCGATATTTACAGCGGTGCCCCTGTGACGCTGGATTTTTCCGTCAATACCCACCCGCTGGGGATGGTACCCGAAGCCGCCGCTTTTCTGGCGCGCTCCACCGATGATTTCGCCCTGTATCCCGACGCCCGCTGCCGGCATCTGACCCAGGCGCTGAGCATCCACTGGGGCGTGGACGAATCCTACATTCTCTGTGGCGGCGGCGCGGCGGATCTGATCTTTCGCATCTGCGCCGCGCTGCGGCCCCGGGTGGTGTTGACCCTCTCCCCCACCTTTTCCGAGTACGGGCGCCCCGCCCGGCTTTTCGGCGCGGAGATCCGGGAACACCGGCTTCTGGAAGAAAACAGTTTTCTGCCGACGGAAACAATGCTGGGCGACATCACGGAGAACGTGGACGTTCTCTTTTTCTGTAATCCCAACAATCCCACGGGACAGCTCTGCTCCACCGCGCTGATGGAAAAGCTCCTTGAACGCTGCCGAGAAACAGGGACGGTGCCGGTGATAGACGAGTGTTTTCTTCCCTTTACGGAGGGCGCGTCGGTGCTGCCCCAGCTGGAGCGGTTCCCCCAGCTGCTGATCCTGCGGGCTTTTACCAAGCTCTACGCCATGGCCGGCCTCCGGCTGGGCGTTTTACTGGGCCAGCCGGCCCTGCTGTCCCGGATCGCGCCCTTTGGGCCGGAATGGGCAGTATCGGTGCCAGCGCAAAAGGCAGGGGAGGCTTCCCTTTTGGCAGAGCCGCAGTGGACCGAGGAGACCCGGCGCTATGTGGCACAGGAGCGCACCCGCATGTCCGCGCTTTTGCAGAAAGCGGGGCTTACCGTCTACCCCGGCGCCGCCAATTTTCTTTTGTGCCGGGGCGATCCGACTCTGGCGAAAAAGCTGGAGGCACGGGGCATTCTGGTGCGCCGGTGTGGCAGCTTTGCCGGGCTGGACGATTCCTACATTCGCATCGGTCTGAAAACGAAGGAAAAAGACGACACGCTGGTGTACGCCATACGGGAGGTGCTTCATGGCTAAAGCAATTATGGTGCAGGGCACCATGTCCAACGCGGGCAAAAGCCTGCTGTGCGCCGGTCTTTGCCGGATCTTCCATCAGGAGGGCTACCTGGTGGCGCCCTTCAAGGGGCAGAATATGGCGCTGAACTCCTGCATCACGTCCGAGGGCCTTGAGATGGGCCGGGCGCAGGTGGTGCAGGCCGAGGCCGCCGGTGTGGAGCCTAGCGTGCGGATGAACCCGGTGCTGCTCAAGCCCGTCACCAATGTAGGCTCACAGGTGATCGTACTGGGCGAGGTGCGGGGCAACATGACGGCCGGCGAATACTACGCCTATAAAAAGGCGCTGATCCCCGAGGTGAAGGCCGCCTATGACTCTCTGGCTGCGGAAAACGACATCATCGTCATCGAGGGCGCGGGCAGCCCGGCGGAGATCAATCTGCAGGCCGACGATTTTGTGAACATGGGCATGGCCCGTCTGGCCCACGCGCCGGTGCTGCTGGCAGGCGATATCGACCGGGGCGGGGTGTTTGCCCAGCTTTACGGCACGATTACCCTGCTGGACAAGGCCGACCAGGCCCGCATCAAGGCGACCATCATCAACAAGTTCCGGGGCGACGAGACGCTTCTCAAAAGCGGTCTTGTCACGCTGGAAAAACTCACCGGGAAGCCGGTGGCGGGTGTCATGCCCTTTTTGCCGGTGGACATTGACGACGAGGACAGTCTCTCCCAGCGGCTGCAAAAAAAGGCCGCCGACTGCCTGCTGGATCTGGCGGTGATCCGTTTGCCCCATCTCTCCAATTTCACGGACTTTTCCGCCCTGGAGGCCACCCCCGGCGTGGGCGTGCGCTACGTCTCCTCCGCCCGGGAGCTGAAAGATCCGGATCTCATTTTACTGCCCGGCACCAAAAGCACCATCGCCGACCTGCGGTGGCTGCGGGAGTGCGGGCTGGAGACACAGATCAAAAAACAAGCGGCGGCAGGCACCGTGATCTTCGGCATCTGCGGCGGCTATCAGATGCTGGGCCGCACCATTACCGACGCCGAGGGCGCCGAAGGAGGCGGTTCCATCCGCGGTATGGAGCTGCTGCCCGCCGACACGGAATTTGCCAGTGAAAAGCACCGCACCCGCCTGTCGGCCCGTGCCGGACAGGTGCGCGGGCCGCTGTCCCGGCTCTCCGGCGCCGCTTTGGAGGGCTATGAGATCCACATGGGCCGCACCACTCTCGCCCCCGGCGCGCAGCCGCTGGTGACGCTGGAAACCGGCGTTTCGGACGGCTGTCAGCAAGGGCACGTTTACGGGTGCTATCTCCACGGCTTTTTCGACTCCGCCGCCTGCCGTCAGGCGCTGCTCACCGCTCTGGCGGAGGAAAAAGGCGTGACGCTGGGCAGCGGCCTTGCCTTTGATCTGGCCGCGTACAAGGACAAGCAGTATGACTTGCTGGCCCAGGGGATGCGGGAGCATCTGGATATGAAACTGATCCATCGCATTTTGGAGGAGGGTGAAGGATATGTCATTTGAAATCGTAAAACCCGAGGATATCGAGCGCCGCAGCTTTGAGCTGATCGAAGCGGAGCTGCCCCATCCGCTGCCGGAAGAACTGGCTCCCATCATCAAGCGGGTGATCCACACCACCGCCGACTTTGACTACGCCGACTCCCTCTATTTTTCGGAGGGCGTCCTTGAAAAAGCGCTCTTGGCGCTCTCCGGCGGCGCCACCATCGTCACCGACACCAATATGGCCTGCGCGGGCATCAACAAGGGGGCGCTGAAAAAACTGGGCGGCCGCGCCGTCTGCTTTATGGCGGACGAGGACGTGGCCGAGGCAGCCAAACAAAACGGCACCACCCGGGCGGTGGCCTCCATGGACAAAGCCGCCGGGCTGGAAGGGCCTGTGATCTTCGCCATCGGCAACGCCCCCACGGCGCTGATCCGTCTGGACGAACTGATGAAAAAGAGGCGGCTTTGCCCGGCACTGATCGTGGGCGTGCCGGTGGGTTTCGTGAACGTGGTGGCCTCCAAGGAACTGATCTGCGAGAGCGGCGCACCGTGCATTGTGGCCCGGGGCCGCAAGGGCGGCAGCAATGTGGCGGCGTCCGTCATCAACGCCCTGATGTATCTGCTGACCAGAAGCGCATGAGTACGATCTTATGTGTGATCGACGGCATGACCGACCCCGCCTTTCGTCCGGCGGATCTTCCGGTGCTGTCCTCCTTTGACTTCCGGGAGTACGTTTCCACCACTCCCGCCGGCTATGAGACGGAGAGTTTGAACTGCATTCTGACGCTTCTGGGTGCCGCCGATTTTTCCCACTGTCTGCGGGGCTATGCCGACGCCCTGGGGGCCGGTATAAGGGTGAAAGCTGGCGACCTTGTCACCCGTGTCAGTTGGCTGGCGGTGGACGGAGAGGGCCGCTGCTCGGTACCCACGGGTGTGCCCGATACCGTCCATGTACCCGCCGGCTGCGCCTATCACAGTCTGGGCGGCTACAAGGGGCTCTTGATTATCAGCGGACAGGGGGACTGCGCCGATGCGCTGACGACCTGCCCGCCCTACGAGTGCGCGGGCAAAGCGCCCGTTGAGCTGCGCCCGGCGGGCAGCGCTTCCCTTGGCGCGTTCTTTGATGACAACGTGACCGCCGCCCTGTGCGCCGTTCCCTGGGGACAGTCGGCGGCGGCGCCGCTGCCGCCGTTTGGTGAAAGGGCCGCCGTCATCTGCGGCACACAGATCGTCCGGGGTATCGCCGCCATGCTGGGCATGACCTGCCCTGTGATCCCCGGTGCCACCGGGGATGTGGACACCGATCTTTCCGGCAAGACCGCCGCCGCGCTGGAGAGTGCCAAAGACTTTCCCTTCGTCCTGCTGCACATCAACGGGGCGGACGAGGCCTCCCACCGCAAAGACGCCGCAGAAAAGGCGGCTTTTTTGCAGCGGGTGGATGCGCTGGTCCTGGCACAGCTGCGCCGCTGCCCTCACCGGGTCTATGTGGTGTCCGACCACGCCACTGACCCAGCCACAGGCTGTCATGTGGGCACGCCCCAACCCCTATTTTTCAAGAAGGAGGAACCGTCCTATGGAGGAAAAGAAAGCCTATTTTTTTCAGCACTTGGACTGTGAATATTTTCCCTGTCACCCCACCGATCACCCGGAGGACTTCAACTGCCTGTTTTGCTACTGCCCCCTCTATATGCTGGGCGACCGCTGCGGCGGGCATTTCACCTACACGGAAAAGGGCGTGAAGAACTGCTCGGCCTGCCTTCTGCCCCACGGCCGGCAGAGCTGGCGGCTGGCCGCCGCACGCTTTCCCGATATCCGCGCCGTGGCCGCCCGTTCAGACGCCGAGCACAAGGAAGGCAAATTTGACGGCAAAGTGTGAATAATTTGTTAAAGTGCAAAAAGCATCTTGACATTTTCGGAATTGTTTTGTATATTTTAATTAGAAAAGGAAGTTAGAAACAGGATTGGACAGTAGACTCGAAAGGAGTGAGTCCGATGTTCTGATTGCCGCGATCTCAGGAAGCTGACGATCGCAACCAACCGGTTCGTGTAAACCCATGTTTTCTAAAGTATCTTTTCAAAGCAAAGTCAGAAGCAATCCTTCTTTGGTATCCCAAACGATCGGCCTACGCATTTGATTGTACTCCAGGACCTCATATGAACAATAGATCTGATACCTCGTGTGTGCGGATAACTGGTCTGTGTGTGCAGAGACATTCGTTGCGACGGCAGAAATCAAAGTAGAAACGGAGGGTTCTCAGGTGATTGAACCCGGCTCCTGCGAATAGCACCCTGTTCTTCGATGGAACAGGGTGCTATTCTTTTTATGCGGCTTATGCGGCGCTGGCTTTTCGTCTTCGACGCAGTCTTCTATATAGCAGCTGTCAAAAACTTTATTATGCTGCCTGCCGCTTCCCGTAAAAAAGCGGCAGGCAGCTGATTGCAAATAAATGGATTCTTTTATGGACGCCGCTTGCGGAAAAAGTGATGATTTGCTATAATGCAGTGCATATAGGCCCGCCGGGCGGAGCCGGCAGAAAAGAGGACGAATGATCTACTACACCGCTGATCTGCATTTTCATTACACGCCTATTTTGGCGTATGCCGCTCGTCCCTTTTCTGACACCGCCGCCATGGACGCGGCGCTGATCCGCAACTGGAACGAAACCGTGAAGCCGGAGGACACCGTTTATGTGGTGGGTGATCTGGGTTACAACGGCGGCTTTGTGCCCTGCGACGTGCTGGAGCAGCTCTCCGGCCGCAAGCATCTGATCCGCGGCAATCATGACACACCCTTTCAGGACGCGACGGTGCTGTTCCGCTATTTTGAGACTGTCACCGATTTTAACGAGATCGACGACGGCGGCACCCACATCATGCTCAGTCACTACCCCATTTTGTACACCAAAAACGGATATGTGATTCACGGCCACATCCACAATATGCGAAACGAGATCTACACCATTTTGCAGGGGCTTCCCCATGTGCTCAACTGTGGGGTGGATATCAATTTCTACCGTCCGGTGACCCTGCCCGAGCTGGTGGAGAACAACCGGAAATATTACAGCGGCGACTACGAAGACTTGTTTCCCGTTCCCCGGAAGATCTCCCGGGGGACCAAAGGCTGGCTGCCGCCGCGCCCCGATTTCCGCCCGCTGCCACAGCGCCCCCGCGATCTGCCCTGACGCGGGGCGTTTCACTCACAAAATCATAGCAGGAGAGGGCCGGTGCTTTTTCGCACTGGCCCTCTCCTGCTAAAATGAAAAACAGAGGAGAATCAAGTATTATTCCTTTACACCACCCAGCGAAACGCCTTCCACAATGAAGCGGGAGAAAATGAAGTACATAATGAACATGGGCAGGATCGTAATGGCCAGACCCACAAACACCACGCCGTAGTCCGTGCGGAAGGACTCGGCCGTCAGCATCTGGACGAACATGGTTAGTGTCTTTTTGCCGCTGGAGCTGATGATCAGCGTGGGCATAAAGAGGTTGTTCCAGCAGTAGACGAACTGGAAGATCGCCTGCGTGGCCAGCGCCGGTTTCATCAGCGGCAGCACGATGGTGTTGAAGGTATGAAACTCGCCGGAGCCGTCGATGCGCGCTGCTTCCACGATCTCCAAAGACAGTGCCCCTTGCAGGTACTGGTGCATGAAGAACACCACAGCCGGCGTGGTGATGGCCGGAATGATCAGCGGCCAGTAGGTATCGATCAGATGCAGCTGGATCATGAATTTATAGTAGCCGATGGCAAAAACCTGCGTGGGCACCATCATGATGGCCATGATAAAGCCCCAGGCAAATTTTTTCAGCTTGAAGTCATAGGCATAGATGCCGTAAGCCGTCAGCGCGGAGAAATAGACGGATAAAAACGTAAACGGCACCGCAATCTTGAAGGAGTTGAGCATGGCGCCCAGCACCGTGACGCCCAACCCCACCTGCGCCGAAGCAAAACTCTTCAGATTTTCGGCAAGGCTTCCGCCAAAGAAGAGGGAAATCCCCGCCTTGATATCGTTGGAAGCGCGGGTGGCATTGACGAACATCAGGTAAAAGGGCAGCAGGCTCAGCAGGCTGAGAAAGATCAGCACCGCATGGCGCAGGACCTTTCTGCGCTTTTGAAGGCGCAGATTGTCAGCTTCTTTCATGTCCGCGCCCCCCTTCTGCGCCGGCGGGCAGCCCGCAGGCTCTTATACTCCTTGTCGTCCCGGAAGGCCCGGAAAAAGATGAGGCTGATGATCAGCGTGATGATGAAAAGCAGCACCGATACAGCCGCCGCGCGGCCTGTATCACTGGCGTGGAGACGCATGATATACATGGTGACGGTGGTGGAGGTATCGTCCGGCAGGCCGATAAGGCTGCCGCCGTTGCCGGTATTGAACAGGGCCGGAATGTCGTAAAGCTGCAAGCCGCCGATGGCGCTGGTGACCAGCACATAGAGCAGCACGGGTTTGAGCAGCGGGATGGTGACGCGGGTAAACTTCTGCCAGCCGCTGGCGCCGTCGATATCGGCCGCTTCATAGAGGCTGGGATTGATGCCCATCATGCCCGCGATCAGCAGCAGCGTGGAGTTGCCGTACCACATCCAGAAGAGGATAAAGGAGAGGGTCAGCGACGTGCCCCATTTGCTGGTCATGATGTCGGAGGTGGCGCCAATGAGGCCCCAGCTGCGCAGGGTGGACATGATGGGACCGAATTTGCTCAAAAGGGCGTAAAACAGCAAGGAGATGGAAGCGGCAGTGATAATGTTTGGCATATAGACCAGTACCTTGTAGATGCCGCCGCGCCCCAGACGCGTCCGGGTATTGGTGAGCCAGGCCGCGATCAGCAGCGCCAGCGCCACCTGCGGCACAAAGTTCAAGATCCAGATCCGCAGCGTGTTACCCAGATAGGTGAGGAAATAAGCACGCTCCCCGTCCGCGATCCCCAAAATGTTGAGATAGTTCTGCAGACCACAGAACTTTACCGTGGTGTGCAGGTTGCGCGTCACATATTCAAAAAAGCTGTAATAAAACGTGGAGAGCAGCGGCCAGAAGGAAAACAGGAGATAGGCAATGAAAAACGGAGCAATGAACAAAAGTCCGTGTTTCCCGTAGTTGACCCCGCCCTTTGTTTTTTTCTTTTTCATGGGGTTCCTCCTTTGCTGCCGTGCGCTCTCCCGCCCCTGGCAGGAGAGCGCACGGCATGGGATGGCGGTATGAGATCAGCCCACCTTCAGGTAGGAGTACATATCGTGTACGGAGGCCTTGAAGTTGCTGATGGCGGTGTTCATGTCCGCGGAACCGTTGGCGTAAGACGTGACAGCCACAGGGAACAGGCCCTCGCAGATCTTCTGATCTTCGCCCTTGGCCAGCTTGGCGTTGATACCTTCGCACTTGTCGGCAAAGAAGCTGACGATGCTCTGGTCGTTATAGCACTTGAAGGTGCTGGTGGTGCCGGAGCCGTTGGCCTCGATGTAGGCAATGGCCGTCTTGTTGTTGACAAAGTCGCCGTTGGCGCTGTTGATGTCAATCATGGCCTGGTCGTCGCAGGCGGTATAGCGCAGGATCTTGCCGGCAAGAGCCGTATCGGAGCACTTGGCCGTGGCCGCCAGGCCCGTACCGCCCCAATAGAACGCCTGGGGCCCCTGGATCAGGATGCAGTTGCTGCTCCAGGTGTTGGTCAGGCACCAGTATGTATACCAGGGGCAGCCGCAAAACGCGATGCAGGCTTCGGTATTCACGCCGTCGCCGTCCTTCAGCGCGGCCCACTCAGTGCCCCACATATTGGTGTTGAAGGTGGACTGGTCGGTATAAAGGGTCTTGGACAGTTCCATATACTGCTTCATGGCATCGTCCACCACCAGGGTGTCGTTCTTGTCGTACCACGCCTGGGTGCGGGCACCGTTGGCAAAGATGTACTTGAGATCGTCATAGCCGCTGAGCAGCTTGACCTTGCCGCCGGAAGCCTCGTTGACCTGCTTGGCCACAGCCGCCACCTTATCCCAGGTGTTCAGCTTTTCCTGCAGGGCGGCCGCGTCTGTGGTGCCCAGATATTTTTCCGCCAGATCTGCCCGGAGTTGCAGGCAGCCGGGTGTGGCCTGCCAGAACAGCGCCTTGGTGGCGCCGGCGGCATTGGTGCCTAAATCCAGATTATAGCTGTACATATCCGCCAGGTCGTCCTTGGTGATGCCCAGCGTGCTTACATCCTGCAGATAGTCGGACTGCACATACTTTTGCACATAGCCCACTTCCAGCAGCATGATGTCGGGGTAGAGCGCGTTGGAGGGGTCTGCCAGGATCTCGTCGATCTTGTCCTGATAGTAGTCGCTGCCGCCGGCATTGACAAAGACCACGCGGCTGAGTTCATCGACCGACAGGTACTTGGGCAGGACCTTTTCCAGAATGGTCACAAAGTCCGTGTTCCATCCCCAGACAACAAAGGCGTCTTTGGCGTTGGGGTCACCGGTCACGGTATTTTCGGGGATCTTCTTTTCGGTGGTTTCTTCCGATTTCGTTTCCTCCGTGGTAGGCGCGGGAGTCTCGGTCTTGCCGCAGCCGGCCAGGAGACACAGCGTCATCACTACTGCAAGAAACAAAGCAAACAGTTTTTTCATTGTTTTTCCTCCTTATAAAATAGCCTTTTTACTGTAACCTTCTCGGTTAGTCATGTTTTTGAGGGGCCGCCACGCTCCGTCCCTGCCACAGGTCGCCTCCCACCACCGTGGTGTGGGGCAGCGTGGTTTTGGGATGTTCGATCTGCTCGATGAGGTGTCTGGCCGCCGTGGCGCCCATGGTCCTGGTCTTCTGGTGAAGGGTGGTCAGGGGCGGATCCATCACCTGGGCCATATGGATGCCGTCGTAACCCGCCACGGAGATATCCTCCGGAATACGCAGGCCCCGCTGCCGGATCTCGCTGATGCCGCCCAGCGCGGAAAAGTCGTCCGGAAACAAGATGCAGGTGGGCGGGTCAGGCAGATCCAGCAGTTGCCCCGTCAAAAGGGCGCAGGTGGACGCGTCATGGAAAACCCCTTTCCGCACATACTGATCCGGGACTGTCAGCCCCAGTTCCTCCGCCGCCCGATAAAAGCCAACGGTGCGAGCCTCTGTGACACTGGAGGGTGCGCCGTGGATAAAAGCGATCTTTCGGTGCCCCTGCCCGTACACATATTGAAACAGTTCCGTGATGCCCTTGAGGTTGTCTGAGAGCACCGCCGCCTTGCCGTTGAACACATAGTCGATGGTCACCACCGGGATGTGGCCGCTCACCAGTTCCAGCACCTGCGGGTCTGAAAAATTGGCGCAAACCACCGCCACACCCTCCACATTCCGGTAAGCGCAGTGATCCAGATAGCTCATGGACGCGTTGTTGGTATTGATAAAGGTGATGTCATAGCCCTTGGCTTCGGCCTCATTTTTGAAGCCCTCCAGCACGGCGGAGAAGTATTCGTGAGTCAGGCCGCTGCCCGCCTCATCTTTAAAAAGCACGCCGATGTCGTAAGTCCGCTTCGTCTTCAGCGTCCGGGCCGCCGCGTTGGGATGATACCCCATTTCATCCGCCATACGGCAGATGCGCTGGCGTGTGGCTTCGCTGACATCGTGGGCCCCGTTGAGCGCTTTGCTGATGGTGGCGGTGGACACACCGCAGGCCGCCGCAATCTCTTTAATGGATACCATAGATGACCTCCGGTTCCTTTTTCTCTATGTCAACTGTTTTCTCTATGTCAACTGTGCGTTTCTTCCAGCTGTTTACTTAATCGTTTTTGTATTTTTAGCATACGTCCTGTTTTGCAAGTTTGCAAGCACTTTTTTGGCGTTTTCATCATATTTTACCGTTTTAACAAAACAGTTTTATGAATTTTGTGTGTTCTTACATTTTCGTTATTTTCGTTGATGAGTTTCGTTGCTTTCCATTGTTTTCCTATTGTATTTTTTGAAATTGATTTTTATTTTTTCATTTTTATCTTGTTTTAATTTTATTTTCGTATATTTTTATCTTGCTTTTTGTGATTTAATCCGTTATTTTAAAAGGGAAATGGTAAGCCTTTTGGCTTAATCGGTTTCGACAAGATGCACTGTAAAGGCTGGTGATTCCATGAAATACGGATTTTTCGACGATCAAAACCGGGAATATGTCATCACGACACCCGCGACACCGCTGCCCTGGATTAACTATCTGGGAAACGAGGACTTCTTCTCTTTGATTTCTCACACCGGCGGCGGGTACAGCTTTTATAAGGATGCCAAGCTCCTGCGCCTCACCCGCTACCGCTACAACGACTGCCCCGGCGACAGCAACGGACACTACTATTACATCAAGGACGGCGATACGGTCTGGAACCCCGGTTTTCTGCCCACGCGCACGCCTCTGGACAGCTTCAAATGCCGCCACGGCCTGGGCTACACCGTGCTGGAGGGCTGCAAAAACCAGCTTTACGCCCGGCAGGAGGTACTGGTGCCCCTGGGCAGCCCCTGCGAGGTAACGCGCCTGACGCTGCGCAACAACGGCAACGCGCCAAAGTCCCTGGAGCTTTTCAGTTTGGTGGAGTTCTGCCTGTGGAACGCCATGGACGATATGGCCAACTTTCAGCGCAATTTTTCCGTGGGCGAGGTGGAGGTGGAGGGCAGTGCCATCTACCACAAATCAGAATACAGGGAACGGCGCAATCACTATGCCGTCTTTGCCGTCAACGCCCCCATCGCCGGTTTCGACACCAGCCGGGACGTCTTTTGCGGCAACCTGCGAGGCTTCGGCGACCCAAAAACCGTTTTTGACGGCAAAAGCCGCCAATCCATCGCCCACGGCTGGGCGCCGGTGGGCAGTCATCATCTGCGTCTTGATCTGGCCGCGGGAGAAAGCCGTAGCTTTCTCTTTGTGCTGGGATACTGCGAAAACAATGAGGCGGAAAAGTTCTCCGCGCCGAACGTCATCAACAAAATGCCTGCCAGGGCGCTTCTGGCGCGTTTTCAGCGAGACGAACAGTTTGACGCAGCCATGGCCGCTCTGCGGGCGCACTGGGACGGGCTGCTATCCCGTTTCTCCCTGCGGTGCGAGGACGAAAAGCTCAGCCGCGCGGTAAACATCTGGAATCAGTATCAGTGCATGGTCACCTTTAACATGAGCCGCTCTGCCAGCTATTTTGAAAGCGGGCTGGGCCGGGGCATGGGGTTTCGGGATTCCTGCCAGGATCTGCTGGGCTTTGTGCATCTGATTCCCGGGCGGGCGCGGCAGCGGATCCTGGATATTGCCGCCACGCAGCTGCCTGACGGCAGCACCTATCACCAGTATCAGCCTTTGACCAAGCGGGGCAACGCCGACATCGGCGGTGGCTTCAACGACGATCCCCTGTGGCTCATCGCGGGCGTTTCAGCCTATCTACGAGAGACGGGCGATTTTTCCCTTCTGGAAGAAGCCTGTCCTTTTGATAACGACGAAACAGCCGCCGCACCCTTGATGGAGCATCTGCGCCGCAGCTTTCAATATACGCTTTGCCGCAAAGGGCCACACGGACTGCCGCTGATCGGCCGGGCCGACTGGAACGACTGTCTGAACCTCAACTGCTTTTCCAAAGAGCCGGGCGAGAGCTTCCAGACCTTCGGCCCTTCGAAAGGGCCGGTGGCCGAAAGCGTTTTCATTGCCGGTATGTTTGTGAAGTACGGCCGGGAATACGCCGATATCTGCCGCCGCCAGGGCCTGGCGGAAGAGGCGGACGGTGTGCTCGTGGAAGTGAACCAAATGGAAAAAACCGTGCTGGGCGCCGGATGGGACGGCGAGTGGTTCCGCCGGGCCTACGACGCTTTTGGCGATCCTGTGGGCAGCAAGGAGTGTCCCGAGGGGAAGATCTTCATTGAACCCCAGGGGATGTGCGTGATGGCGGGCATCGGAAAAGAGTCGGGAGAGGCAAAAGCCTCTCTTGCCAGCGTGGAGAAGTATCTGGACTCCTCCTTTGGCATCGTACTGGTGCAGCCCGCCTACACCGCCTATTACCCGGAGTTGGGCGAGATTACCTCCTATCCCCCCGGCTACAAGGAAAACGCCGGTATCTTCTGCCACAACAATCCCTGGGTCAGCTGCGCCGAGACCGTTCTGGGCCACGGCACCCGGGCCTTTGAGATCTTCCGCCGCACCTGCCCGGTATATCTGGAGGACAAAAGCGACATCCGCCGTACCGAGCCTTACGTCTACTGCCAGATGGTGGCGGGAAAAGACGCCCCCGCCTTCGGAGAGGGCAAAAACAGCTGGCTCACCGGCACGGCCGCCTGGACATTCACCAACATCAGTCAGTACATTCTGGGCATCCGCCCCACGCTGGAGGGACTGTTGATCGATCCCTGCATTCCCGCAGCGTGGCAGGGCTTTTCCGTCACCCGCTCCTACCGGGGCGCCGTGTATCACATCACAGTGGAAAACCCGCAGCATGTGGAAAAGGGCGTCAAAACGCTCTCTTTTAACGGCGCCGTCCTTGCAGGCAGTCTTCTTCCGCTTCTGTCCGAAGGGAAAGAGGCCCAGGTCACCGTGACCATGGGGTAGGGGCCGCCCGCTTTCTTAAAAAATTTGCTTTGTTTGCCGATGTTCACCCAACGACCGGTTTCGCGAAAATTCCCCCTACATACAGCAAAAAAAACCACGCCGATCTCTGAAGTCGGCGCGGTCTTTTTTCACATATGGACCCATTCAGATCGTGTCAGTCCTCTTCCTGACCCACGCTGACGCGCAGGCCGTTGACTTCCACGCCGCCGTCGGCGGGAATAAGGATGTACTTGCGGCCATCCAAAACGCGGATCTCCAGCAGATAGCTGTTCTCCGGCGCTACCGAAATCTTCACCTCCGGCGTGGCCACATCGAACTTGCGGACGTCCATGATATTGGCGGGATTGAGCGCCTTGTCGCCGAACTGGCGGCGGCATTCCTCGCAAAACACATCTACCTTTTCCCCGTTCAGTCCGCTGTCTTTCAAAATGCCGCCCACATCGTCGGCGGAGAGCTCAAGAGGCTGGGGCACCTTGGCCTCTTTATGCAGAGCCAGGCGGCTGCGGAGCTGCTCATGCACCGACTGCATCATATCGAAGCTGCAATCCTCCTCCAGCGAATCCTCCATCACCGTGCGGAAGGCATCCTTCTGCTCCGGCGCGGTCATGGGGGGCTCCGTTCCAAAGAGAGCGTCGATCAGCTCCTGATGAATCACGCCGGGGTTGCGGGCGTAATAGAGGGCGTTATAAATATTGGCGGAGCGGTCGTCAAAGCACGGGAACATAAAACCCAACTCCGGTGTGCCGGTGGTCTGGCCGGTGGAAACGCTGTGAAACTCGCCGCTTTCATGCTGGTAGCGCAGTTCCAGCTCCGCCGCATTCACAGGGCAGACGCAGCAGAGGAAATAGTTGAACACCTCTCCGTTGCCGCCGTCGGCCTGCCGCTCGTCATTCGCACCCCGGTAAGGCACGTCGTAGCTGTCCGCCGCCAGCAAAATAAGATAATTGCTCTCCTCCAGCGAAAGCGTCTCCACCATGCGGTCAAAGAGCTTCTCCCGCGCTTCGTCATCCTTCAGCAATGAATTTTTCAACGTCATAAGCAGCTTATGCTCCTCGCTGCCCACCACCTGCTGTGTGGAAAAGGTGATGTCGATAAGGTTTTTGCCAAGAGTCCCGGACAGCGCTTTTTTCATCAGGCCCAGATACATCTCCACTTCTTCCTGGGTCAAAAGGCCCAGGGACGTATCAAAAGTGGAGATCACGCTTTTGTTGCTGCCTACATAGCAACCGTAAATGCGGGAAATGGCGTTGCGGTCCAGTTTCCATCTCCGGCGGATCTCATTGAGTTCTTTCTGGTTCATTCTCGATTCTCCCCTGCTTTTTTCTTCTTGCCATCATACCAGAATAAGAACCGCCGTTCAATTCAATGGGTCAATTTTTTCTCCCATCGGATCAAGCGGCGGCTCATTTGGGCCCTGAAAACCATTCCCGCGGCACGCTATGCCTTTGTTCTCATGCGATACCCCGCTCCCCAGACGGTTTCAATATACCGGGGTGAGGCGGTGGTATCCCCCATCTTCTCCCGCAGGCGGTTGATATGCACCGTTACCGTGGCGGTGTCCCCCGACGCGTCGATGCCCCACACGCGGTCAAAGAGCGTGTTCTTTGAAAACACAATCCCCGCGTTTTCCGCCAGAAACAGCAACAGTTCAAACTCCTTGTTCACAAGGAGGATCTCTTTGTTGTCCACGAAAACCCGGCGGGTGTCCGGCTCGATCCGCAAAGCACCGATCTGCACCGTGCGGTGTGTATCCCCGGCCGGGCCTTGCAGCCTGTCGTGCATGGCGATATGTGCCTTCACCCGGGCCACCATTTCCGACGGGCTGAAGGGCTTGACCATATAGTCGTCCGCCCCCAGACCAAGGCCCCGGATCTTGTCGATATCGTCCCGGCGGGCCGTGACCATCATAATGGGCACGTCCAGCTTGTCACGAAGCACACGGCAGATCTCAAAGCCGTCCCGCTTTGGCAGCATCACGTCCAGCAGCACCATTTGGTAAAGGCCTGTCAGGGCCTTTTCCAGCCCCTCTTCCCCGTCCATGGCAGTATCCACGTCAAACCCGGCGGCGGTCAGATAGTCCCGCTCCAGCTCCGCGATCAGTTTTTCGTCTTCCACCACCAGCACTTTGTTATGTTCCATGTTTTTCCTCCCGGTATACCGGCAGCTTGATCACAACAGCCAGGCCTCCGTTATTTTCCGCGTATACGCTGCCGCCCTGCTGGCAGATGAGCTGCTTCACCACCGCAAGACCCACGCCGCTGCCGCTGGCAGGATAGGTGCGGGCTTCGTCACCGCGGTAAAAGCAGGTAAAGATCTTGTCCAGCTCTTCTTCCCGCACACCGGGGCCGTCGTCTGAAAAGCATATCTTCACCCACGATTCCCCCTCCCGCTCCACCGTGACCATCACGGCGGAGGTGTCCCTTGTCCGGTACTTGACGGTGTTGTCCAGCAGATTGCGGAATACCCGTTCCATCTCCTTTTTGTCCAGCAGCACCGTCACCGTGTCCGCCGGCATCTGTGCCAAAATGACCACCTGGTCTTTTCTGTATTCTTCCCGCAGTTTTTCCGCGGCGCGGCTTATATAAGCGCCCAGATCCGTGGGCAGCATCTCCAGATGGGACTGGCCCATTTCCATTTTGGAAAAATTGGTGAGATTGTCCACCAGATTTTCAAGGCCCTTGACGCTGATTTCGATGGCGCCGTAATACTGGCTCTTTTTCTCCGGCGTATTGGCGATGCCGTCCCGCAGACCCTCCACATAGCCGCGGATGGACGTCAGCGGCGTGCGCAGATCATGGGAGATGCCGTTGATCAGTTCTTTGCGGTACTGCTCATACTCCATCCGCTCTTCCACCGATGCCTGCAAATGGCGGCGCATCTCGTCAAAGCCGCGGATCATCTCTCCCATTTCATTCTTTTTGTCGGAGGTCAGTTCAAAATCCAGATGGCCCTCCCGGATCAGCTGGCTACAGGCGCACAGGCGCTTGAGTGGTTTGAGAATGTTTTGGGCGGTCCACCAGGACATCAGCACGTTCATCAGCATCACCGAGCCCACAATAATGAGGACCAGAAAGCCCACATACAGCGCGATATACCACTCCATATAGGACTGGCGGTGCTTGGCACGGGGAATGCCCTGCGTATGGACGGCGGTGGCCGTGTAATTGTCCTCGGCGTTGTTGTATCTGACAACAGAGGTCTTTCCCTTTGTCACCGCGTAATTGCTGTAATCATCGTAGAGCGACCCTACCGCCGTTCTGGCGGCGGCGGTATCGCTTGGCGTCATATTGGAAAACTGCACCTCTTCGTTGACGGAGATCTCAAAGTGGTATCCGGCGTTAGTCATTTCCCTCAGCGTCACGTCCAGATCGCCCCGCAGATCCAGCGTCTGCATCAGGCTTTGGGCGGTAAAGACACCGTTTTTATCACGAAAGAGGTTCGCCATCGTCTCCCAGGACTGCGCGCCGGGCCCGATGATAAAAACAGACAGTGTGATCAGAGCCACCACCAACGGGATCACGATCATAAAAATATTAGACAGCAGCAGCTTTTTCTGAATACTCATCGCCTGTACTCCCTCGCCTTTCCGCAAAGAAAGACCACCAGCAAAAATCCGCCCGTGATCAAAAGTCCCAGATAAAAAGAGATGCCCCTGCTGAGTAGCATCCCCGGCATCAGCAGTCCGCCGGTAAAAACAGAGGCAAACATCAGCTTGAAGCCGCTCTCTCCTGCTCCCACGCCCCCCGGCAGGGGAATGACCGCGATGGCCGCCGTCAGCACTGCCTGCAGAGAAACCACAGTCAGCCAGCTATATGAAACGCCGCCCAGCGCACGGTAGACAAAGTACGTAATGCTGTACTCCGCCGTCATCTGCGCGAAGGAGGTGACCAGATTCTTCAGCATGATGCCCATATGTTCCCCTATGTAAACGGCTCCCGTCCGGTACTCTTGCAGCTGCCCTGCCACCTTTTCCGCGGCGCTTTCTTTTTTTAAAGCCCGGCACACCCGGGCGATGAGTTTTCCGGCCAGCGCCGACACACGCCGGTTCCAGACCAGCAGCAGCAAAACGCAAAAAACGACCGCGTTGGCGCTGATCCCCACAACGATGACGGTCTTCGCCGCCGGTTCCATGGCGGCAATGGCCGTCAGGTTGCAGGCAACGCCGAAGAGTGCCAGGGAAATATTGGCCAGCTGAAAGCTCATCAGCTCCAGCAGCAGGGCCAGTGAGCCATGGGACAGGCGGATGCCGTCCCGGGCCATATAGACCAGCTGCATGGGCTGACCTCCGGAGGCCGTGGGCGTGATGCCGCTGAAAAAAAAGCCGGCGGCGCCGTAGGTCAGCATCTGTCTCACGCCCACCCGGTAGCCAGAGGCTCTGAGAAGGCGGGCAATGTTCACTGATTCGCACACCACAAAGCTGCACATGGCGGCAACTCCCGCCAGAAGACAGCAGCCGTCCGCCCCTGCGGCATCACGCCACACCCGGCGGACATCATAGGCGCGAAAAACCAGATACAGCATGGCGCCCGCAACGGCGGGAAACAAGATCCCGCTGATGAGAATTTTCTTTTTGCTCTTTTCCGCTTCCATCACCGCTCATCCAGCCGCAGGAAACGGCAGCTTTCCTCTTTCCACCGTGGCAGCACGTCCCGCAGCGCCTGAATCGTTCGCTCCGGCGCGTTGTTTTCTCCTCTCCCGTCATGGAGGCAGATGACGCTTCCGTTCCGCACGCGGCGGCGCAGTTTGCCGGCAATGATCTCCGCTGTGGTATCGCCCCGCCAGTCTTCGGCCATAACGTCCCAGAACACGGTCTGCACGCCTCTTTTGGCCAGCTCCCCGGCCAGCGTCACATTAATCAGCCCCCAGGGCGCCCGGTAATAGGTCACGGTCACGTCCAGCTTTTCCATGATGGAAAAGGCACGGTCCAGATCCTCTTTGGTTCGGCGGGGGCTCATTTGCAGGGCGCAGGTGTGGCTGGCGGAGTGCAATCCGATGAGATGCCCCTCCTCCCGCACCCGTGCCACAATATCCGGGTTGTCCTGAGCAAAATCCGCCACCATGAAAAAGGTGGCATGAACGCCGTTTTCACGGAGCAAATCCAGCAGCTCCGGGGTATGTACCGGGTCTGGGCCGTCGTCAAACGTGAGAAACAACTCCGCACCGGCCGAAGGCTGTATTTTGCCCCGAGGCTTCCGGATAAAATGGTTCATCCGCGCGGCAGCCGCCGGCAGCGGCGCATACGCCGTGTAAGCCGCCAGCACTGTTAAGAGTGCGATGGATCTCTTCTTCATGGTTTTCTCTCCCCTTTCTCCCACAGGTCTCCAGCAGCGTATCCATCAGTCGCTCAATGCCGCAGCTGTTCATCTGTTCTTTCATGGCGCGCATATGTTCTTTGATCCGCTGGCGGCGGTCCCTGTCTTGCAGCAGCGCTTTGAGCGCTTGGGCGCCGTCGGTGCCGCATTCCCACACCACCTGGCCCAGTTCTTTTTCCTCTACATAGGCCGCGTTGACCTTCTCCTGTTCGAAGTAGGGCACCGCCACAAACAACGGCAGCTCCGCCCAGATAGCCTCAAAGGTGGTGGCGCCGCCAGCCTTGGTGACCAGCACATCCGCCGCCGCCATAAGAGCCGGTACCTCACGGGTAAAGCCCAGTACGTCCACATGGCGGTACTTGCCCCGGAGTTTTTCATACAGCTTTTTGTTCCGGCCGGTGATCACCGTTGTATGAACGCCCGGCATGGCGTCAAGCGCCGACAACAGTTCCTCCGCCCCGGGAATGAATCCCAGGCCGCCGCCCATCATCAGCACCTCTTTGCCCTCGCCCGCCGCGGAAGAGCCGCAGCTGTCAAAGGCACGGCGCACCGGAATGCCGCCCACATAGATGCTATGAGCATCCACGCCTTTGGCAATCAGTGCTTCTTTTGTTTCCTCCCCGCCCACGATATAGGCGTCCGTGGAGGGCGAGAGCCACTCGTCAAACGCCAGAATATCCGTGATGCAGGTGACAAAGGGAATATCATCCCCTGTCTTTTTCTTATAAGCCCCCACATATTTGGAACCGATGAGCCAGGTGGAGACCAGCACATCCGGCTGCCATTGCGCCACCAGATCACCCACGATATCCCCGCTGACCCATTTTCCCCTGAAAGGCAGCTTTGACAAATAGCAGTCCAAGCAGATCATGGCGTTATAGATCCGGGGCATTTTGTTCACCACGGCGTTAAAGGCACGGTAGATATACGGGTGCAGTTTGGGATATATGTACTCCATCAGATCCACGATCCGGATCTCGGCATCGGCATACCGCCACCGCAGTCGGTCGGCCACCGCTTCAGCCGCCGCCACATGACCCATCCCAAATTTTCCCGTTAAGATCAGAACTTTCATTTTGTTTCCCCCTCTGGCTGAGGACAGTATAGGGGGGAATTCTAAACAGAAAATAAAATAACTGTCACAAATAAATCATTTTTACCGCAGTACTGCCGGTCAGGCAGCATTCCGGCTTTTAAAGGCACTTTTTCCCGGCAAAGAAACGCTCAGGCCATGTCATCCAACCGCTCCAGTACCTCGTCCACCAGATCCTCCAGCTCCTCGTGCCGCTCGCCCCACTGCTCGTAGGCTTCGTCCATTATATCCTCCGGCTCCTGCTCGTCCAGCCCCGCCAGACGCCGGCGCAGCTGACAGAGATACTCCTCCAGCGCCCGGCGGTCCATGGCGTCCATGTCAGGCTCCTCTTTATAACAGTTCATATCAATGATCTCACCCATTTGATTCTCCTCTTTCCTTCTGGGCATAGAGCAGATCGCCCAGCGTTTTGGCAAACGCCGCGTCCTGCTGCTGTGTCCTTTTGGCAGGCCCCTTGAGGCGCCCCCCGCCGCTGCGGATCTTCCGGGCCGTATGGCGGGCCAGCAGCAGCGCGTCTATGTTCTCATCCGTATAGGCCCGTCCGTTTTGGTCGATCACCAGTGCGCAGCGGGAAAGGCACATGGCCGCCAGACCGTAATCCTGGGTCACCACCAAATCGCCCGCCTCCACCCGGTTCACCAGCGCAAAATCCACGCTGTCCGCTCCCTTGGAAACCACCAGCGTGGTGACGCCTTCCCGGGAAAGCTCATGAGTCCAGTCGCAAAGGAGGATCACCTCCACCCGGTGCTCCCGGGCAATGCCAATGGCCAGATCCACCACAGGGCAGGCATCGGCATCAATTAAAATACGCACGGGGTTCTCCTCACCTTCTCCCGGCAAATTGACAGGCGTCGCCGGGGCCGCGGCATTCCCGCCGCGCCTGTACAGCCGCTTTGATGATAGCAAATTTCCAGCAGGTGTGCAAACGCTATTTTGCGCCAAAAAAACGCACCCATTCAGAGGCGTTGACGCAAAAACAGTCAGCTTTCGGAAACTGACTGTTTTTGCGCCTCATTATGAAGCGGTATGCTCAAAAAAGCAGTTCCCGCAGATATCCGTACCCCTGCGCCTCCATCTCCTCAAAGGGGACAAAGCGCAGTGCCGCGCTGTTGATGCAGTAGCGTGTGCCGCTGGGGGATTTGGGGTCTTCCCCAAATACATGACCCAGGTGAGAATCTCCCGTCCGGCTGCGTACCTCCGTGCGTGCCATGCCAAAGCTGTCATCCTCCCGTTCCACCAGGGCGGGCGCTTCGATGGGCGCGGAAAACGCGGGCCAGCCGCAGGAACTGTCAAACTTGTCCTTTGAGGAAAACAGCGGTTCGCCCGTCACCACGTCCACATAGATGCCCTTGCCGTTAAAATCCCAATAGGCATTGGTAAACGGCGGCTCTGTGCCCGCATATTGGGTGATACGGTGCTGCTCTTCCGTCAGTTTCTCTTTGATGACCTCCGCCGACGGCCTCTGATAATCGCCCGGATCGATCCGCATATGGGAAAACAGACGCATCTCCGATAAGGGAATATGACAATAGCCCCCCGGGTTTTTATCCAGATAGTCCTGATGATACTCCTCCGCCGGATAAAAGTTTTTCAGAGGGCCGATCTCCACCAGAAAGGGATGGGTTCTGCCCGCTTCTACGGCGGCGATCCGCTCCACCGTCCGTCGCGCTTGTTCATCGGTATAATAAACGCCCGTCTGATACTGACTGCCCACATCATTCCCCTGCCGGTTTTTTACGGCGGGGTCAATGACATAAAAATACGCCAGCAGCAGTGCGTCCAGGCTGACCTGCCGGGGGTCATAGGTCACCTTCACGGTCTCACGAAAGCCGGTGTTTCCGGCGCAGACAGCCTCATAACGCGGCTCCCCCGTCCCGTTGGCATAGCCGCTTTGGGCGTCTATCACGCCGGGTATGGACTGCATCAGCTTCTCCATGCCCCAAAAGCAACCGCCGGCCAGATAGATCACCTGCCGGGAACCTTTTGAAACAGTCATGGCGTTTTCTCCTTCTTTATGCTTTTCACGTCTTTTTGCGGCTTCGGCTCCGCCTTACAGCGACTCGATCACACGGTAAAGCAGGCCGTAGAGTGTTTTGACCTCTTCTTCCGAAAAAGGAAGGCAGGCGCCTACCCTGTGGGGAATATCCCGCGCCGTCTCCTGCAGTGCCCAGCCCTTCTTCGTCAGCTCCACCAGCACCACCCGCTCATCGCCCCGGCTGCGTACCCGGCTGACAAAGCCCTGGTCGGCCATCCGCTTGAGCACAGGGGTGAGCGTACCGGTGTCCAGCCGGAGCTTTTCCCCCAGTTCGCCCACGGAGAGGCCGTCCGTCTCCCACAGCACCAGAAAAACCAGGTACTGGGTATAGGTAATGCCCAACGGCTTTAGATAGGGCGTATATAGTGCCACCGTCTTTCGCGCCGCTGCGTAAAGGGGAAAACACAACTGACGCGACAGCTTCAGCGCGTCATAGGATCTCTTTTCCGTCATTTGTTTCCCTCATTTTATGCAGGTCTGTCACAGCAGCGCCGCCACTGCCTTTTCCACTTCCGCCATGTCGTCGGTGGGCTCAAACCGGGCCACCACACGACCTTCCCTGTCCACAAGAAACTTGGTGAAATTCCACTTGATATCGGAATTGTTCTCATAGTCCTTGTCAATCTTTTTCAGCACGCCGCGCATCAGCACCGCCTTGGGCCCCTTGCCAAAGCCCTCAAAGCCTTTCTGGCTCTTCAGATACCCATACAGCGGCAGAGCCCCGCTTCCGTTGACCTCCGCCTTTTTCATCTGAGGGAACCGTGTGTTGTAGTGCAGCGTGCAAAACGTGTGGATCTCCTCGTCGGTGCCGGGGGCCTGTCCCGCGAACTGGTTGCAGGGAATATCCAATATCTCCAGTCCTCTGGCGCCATACGTCTCATACAGGCGCTCCAGCTCCTTGTACTGAGGCGTGAAGCCGCAGCCAGTGGCCGTATTGACGATCAACAGCACCTTTCCTTCAAAAGAGCGCAAAGGAACTTCTCTCCCTCCGGCGTCCTGCACAGAATACTCATAAATGCTCATACTTTAACCCCTTTTCTATTTTTATATTTTGTAAAATATAATTTATCAAAATATATTTTTTTGTCAAGTCTATTTTTTGCCGGGGAGCTGTGGGGTTTATATGACGGGTGTGGCAGCAATTTTCCTTTTTCCCGTTATTTTTCACAAAATAGATTGAGTATTTTCGAAATAAATGGTATGATGCGGGCAGGTACAAACACGCGTCCGGCAGGCTCACCGGCCACGATGACCGCGTTATCGAAGGGGGCGGATTCATGGCATTCAAACCAACCGGCAAACGCACAGCGGCACTGGCTTTGATTTTGCTGTGCCTTTTCCTCTGCTGCCCATTTTTAACGCCCTCGGCCGCTGCCGCGGATGCCACCGGCCCGCGCGTGGTGCGAGTGGGGATCCCCGACTCCGGCTATGCGCAGACACCCGAAGGCACCAACCGCATGATCGCCTTTGAAAAAGACTATTTTCAAGCGCTGGCGCAATATGTCAACTGGCAGCTCATCTATGTAAACGGTACCTGGTCCGAGTGCATGGAAATGCTCAAGGCAGGAGAGATCGACCTTTTGCCATATGCCTCCAAGACCGACGAAAGAGAGCTATATTACGGCTTCTCTTCCGAGTCCATGGGAACGGAGATGTGCTATCTTTTCGGCCGGAGCGACACCGATCTGCCCTATGACGATTTTTTCTCTTTCGACGGCATGACCGTTGGCTACGAAGCGGGCACCACCGTTCTGGATTCGCTGCGGGCCTATGCAAACGAGAAGGGATTCTCCTTTCAGGCCAAAGCATATCCCAACGGCGGCGCCATGTTCGCGGCACTGGACCGGGGTGAGGTGGACACCGTCGTGCAGACCAACTTTTTCGATTCCCCCGACGGTCATGTGATCCTTGCCAAGTGCAGCCCCACTCCCATCTATTTGATTACTTCCAAAAACGACACTACCCTCAAGGCGCAGCTGGACAGTGCGCTGGCGCAGCTTTTCAGCTACTACCCCAGCTTTAACGCGGATCTGTTTGAATACCATTTCACCGGCAGCGTTACGCAGAACATGGGCTACACCAAGAAAGAAGCGGCTTATCTGGCTTCAAAGCCGGTGGTCAACGTGTTTTACGAAACCAGTTGGGAGCCCTTTGAATATACCAGCCGCGGCGAAGCGGCCGGTATCACCCCCGACATCATCCGCGCCATCGGAGAAGAAACCGGCATCACCTTCCGCTTTGTACTCTCGCCCTCCACGGCGGACGTATACGACAGCGTCAACAGCGCCGCCTCCGACACAGTGATGGCTGTCAGTTACGACTACGCCTGGGCCAACAACCACCAGCTTCTGATGACGCAGCCCTATGTGACCAGCTCCACCATGCGCGTCACCAAGAATGTCGGCGCCCCCATCGCCATCGTCGCCACCGTCAAGGATACCTATATGGAACGCCAGGTGCAGAAAAATCACCCCGAGTGGATCACCATCAGTTATCCCACTTACGGCGCCTGCATGGACGCCATTGTGCGCAGCCAGGTCGACTGCACTTTTTTGAACTACTATCAGACCAATTTTTACCGGTCTATGCGCGCTTACGCAGACTTCAGCTACCAGCCGGATGAAAATATCTCCCAGGGCATCTCTCTGGGTGTTACCAAAGACTCCAACCCGGCACTGTTCACGGTCCTCTCCAAATCGCTGCAGCGCATGTCCTCCCACACGGTACAGGGCATTCTCAGCGACAATGCCACCCAGATGGGAGATCCGTCTTTCGGAATGCTGCTGCGCCGGTATCCCATTCAGATGGCAATAGCTACCGCCCTTTTGGTGTCGCTGCTGGGTCTTCTGACCATTATGCTCATCGCCTCCGGTGTGCGAAAGCGTCAAAACATCCATTTGGCCGCGGCCAAGCGGGACGCGGAAGAGGCCAGCCGGGCCAAATCGGACTTTCTTTCCCGCATGAGCCACGATATGAGGACCCCCCTCAACGGCATCATCGGCATGACTTATCTCACCGAACAGATGGAACTTCCCTCCGATGCCAGAGCTAATCTGCAAAAGATCGACACCTCCTCCAAATTCCTGCTGAGTCTCATCAACGACCTGCTGGATATGTCTAAGGCGGAGAGTGGCAAGATCCAGTTGCATCCGGAACCTTACCCGCCGGAGGATTTCCGCCAGTATATCGACGCCGTGATCCGTCCCCTCTGCCAGAGCAAAGGCCAGTCGCTTACCGCTGACATTTCCGCACAGGAGGAGCTGGTCCCTCTTTTGGACAAACTGCGCATCAACCAGATCATTTTCAATTTGCTGTCCAACGCGGTGAAGTACACGCCGGAAGGCGGAGCCATCACATACGCCGCCCGGGCCAGGAGACTGCCAAGCGGACGAATGGCTGTGCGTCTGGAGGTGGCGGACAACGGCATCGGCATGAGCGAGTCCTTCCAGAAGCTGCTGTTTACGCCGTTTTCCCAGGAAAACCGGGACGACAACTCCGAGTTCCGGGGCTCCGGCCTGGGACTGGCCATCACCAAGCAGTTGGTGGATCTGATGGGCGGCACCATTACGGTGGAAAGCGCCATTAGACAGGGCACCCGTATAAAGATGGAGCTGGAAACAGACGGCGTGGAGCGGCAGGCCGTCAAAAAAGCAGGCGCCGCCCCGGCCGGTGAGGTGTCTATGCTGGCGGGAAAGCATATTTTGCTGTGTGAAGACCACCCGCTGAACCAGGAAATCGCCAGAACGCTTCTTTGCGAAAAGCAGATGACCGTTGAGATCGCGGAGGACGGTCAGCGGGGCGTATACGCCTTCGCCCACTCTCCTATCGGCTATTACGACGTGGTGCTGATGGATATTCGCATGCCGGTGATGGATGGCTTCGCCGCCTCCCGAGGCATTCGCTCCCTGCCGCGAAAGGACGCCAAAACGGTGCCCATTCTGGCCATGTCGGCAGACGTCTTTTCCGACGACATCCAGAAGTGTCTTTCCTTCGGCATGAACGGCCATGTCCCCAAGCCCATTGAGCCCGCCGTACTGTACCGGGCTCTGCTGGCGGCCATTGGCACAGACGGTCAGGATATCTTATAAGGGCAGCACACCTCACGCCACATATACACTGTATATTGAAAGGGAGGCACCGCTTGAGCGGTGTCTCCCTTTTTCTGTTGACGAGGAAATACGGCGCGTCAGATCGCCAGGCGCCAGGCGGCGCCGTTGGCTTCCCGCACACGGCCGGCGGCAAAGCTGTCGCCGATGTTATAGACCTCCGGCGCGGCGTTGTCCGAAAGCGCCTTGTAGGGCCGGTCGATGGACAACGTGGGGATGCCGTGCTCCTCCCGCATCACATGGCTAGCCAGCGCCCGCTCATATCATTATACCTCCGATAAATGGAAGTATCTCAAGCGTCTTTTTCTGTTCGTCGCCATCTTTCACTTTCCCTATATGCTGTATTTTCAATGCTCCTGGTGGAAGACCACCTGCGTCACGCGGGGACTTGCCATGGGCCTTGGTGCACTGATGGTCGTGAAAAGCCGCCGTCTCAGCGGTTTTGCCAGAGGTAGGATCTTTCTTCTGTGCTGTGCGGCTTCTCTGATATCCATCTATGACGTGCTGGCGGTGTTATGGATCGTTGCCTCTGGCATTTACAGAGACGACTTCAAAAGGCAGATGCAGGCGCCCTGTCTCATCGACCTCATCGGCTGGCCATCGGCTCCGCTGCCGAGTCTTGTCACCACAGGTTGGCTGGACTTTTATAGAGTCGGGATCCTTCTGGCCATTCCCCTGTTGGCTCTGTATGACGGTCAAAGAGGCTCTCGCAGCGCTTTTGCCAAGTACGCCTTTTATGTGTTTTTTCCTTTGCACCATCTGATCCTGTATGTACACTGTGGCATCACGGTGACGGCTATATGCAGGTGCCGCCTATCGAGTCGGTCAGCCGGAGGCAGCCGCGCCCCTCCGGATATTAAAGGCGCCATGTGGCGTTGTGATCCCAAGACCGATCCCACCGACTGCCGACTGTCCGGAAGAGGTTTTTCATGTTTTTTTGTCCAGCATTTTTTGATGGCAGCCACACGCAGAATTAGCCTGACGGTTGTCTGCCGACCTTATATAATTTGCTTATCAATGGTTTTCTAAAAATTACCATTTTTCCCCAATATTTGAATATGAGGTGCAATGCCATGAAGAACAAAGCGTTCCATCGAGCCGCCAGATCAGCGGCCGCCTTTCTCATCGCCGTCAGCCTGCTGCTGCCTGTGAGGCAAATTGCCTTTGCGACGGACGACATCACGCTGTCCGCGGAAAACGATTCGGTTTCCTAAATCAGCCTTTATGGCGGCGGCTACGGAAGTGAATTGACCAGCGGTGAAGCGAGCAGTAAGTATGCCGATCCGGGGCTAGAAATCTATTTTACCGATTATACAACCGGCCAAAAGGCCGGAGTGGTCAACACCTATAATGCCGGCATAGGGGGGTGGAACGGGCATTTTCTTTTTCCATGCGAATGAAGAAAGCATACTCACCAACTATTGGAATTCGTCGGAGGCCGGACAGATGGTAATCCAAAAAACGGATGGCGGCGCCTTCTGGCTCAAGGAACCGAAAATTCTTTTCGGCGCTAATGTCGATTTGATCATAACAGGATATAAAAATGGATCTTCTGTGGGCAATGCAACGTATACGGTCAATGATCGAAACGGCACAGCCAAGCTGGTCACACTAACAAGCAAAGAGCTCACGCCCAGCATTTTTCAAAACGTGGACAGCGTCACGGTCACCTGTTCCAACTACAACGGAACACCGGATTATGACGGGCGGCGCCACCTATGTGGTAACGCCCAAGGCGTTTACCAACAATGCCTCTTTGACAGGTGACAACTACACCGTCAAGTGGTACGCCAATGCGGCCGGTACCACTGGTGAGATCTCTACCGCTCCCACCGGTGTGACTATGACCAAAACCGACGCGGCCACACTGACCGCCTCTATTGACGCCACGGCGCAGGCCGGCACCTATTATTTCTGCCTCACCGCTGCGGATAACACCGTGACTCCGGCGGAAACCGCCACCAGCAATGTGGCCGTTTTGACCGTTGCCAAGCCATCCTATACCCCCGTTCCTTCGTCCAAAGCCGTTCTTATTTTTAACGGCGGGGCGTGTACCGGGTCGGTGAGTCTGAACGACCTCCTCACTTCTGTTCCCAGCGGCGCCATCTTTGGGTCTATCACCCCGCCCACCAGTCCGCAAGTGCTGAGCACGCTGGCTGTGAACGACACGGATACGGGCAAGCTGGATTATACCAGTCTCAACAACGCCTCTGACGCCACCGCCAGCGATACCTATACCGTCAATATTACCAGCACCGACTATCAGGACATCACAGTTGACCTCATTTTCACGGCTACGCCCAAAACAGCGGTGACCATTACCGGTCTGAGCGCTCCGGCAAACCGTTCCTATACCGGCACGCCTGTGGCTTCCGATGAATTTGGTACACCTTCTGTCACCGGCCAGGGGGAGCTGGACAGTTCTCTGGTCTATACCTACTCTGCTACAGGCAGCACTGTCTATGGGCCCACCGCAGCAGCGCCCACCAATGCCGGCACCTATCAGCTGACAGTTTCTGTTCCTACCGGCAACCAGATCTATACCGGCAGTAAGACCGTTTCTTTCACCATTTCTCCGGCAGCGGTCACTGTGGAGGCAAGCACTGCCCATATCACAAAGGTCTATGACGGCACTGTTGACGCAGCCGTTGGAACGCCTGTGTCCTCCGTGGGGAATATTGCCGCCGCCGGATATGATTACCTCTATACCGGTCGAAACGGCACCACCTATCAAAGTGCCGACACGCCTAAAAACGCCGGTGACTATACACTGACGGTTTCCATCAAAGACAGCAATCTGCTTTATACCGGCCATATGACCGTGGACTTCTCCATTAGCAAAGCCACTGTAACTGTCACCGCCGCCGCCAATACCGCCCAGGTGGATGACTCGGTGCCGTCCCTCGCCACCCAGAACTATACCGTCTCCGCCCTCGTGGTGGGCGACAGCCTGCTGACTGCCCCCACGCTGACCTATGCGGCCGCCCCCGACATGACCCGTCCCGGCACGGTGGCCATCAAGGCCTCCGGCGCTGCCGCGGGTGACAATTATACGCTTGTCTACACGGACGGTCTTCTGACCGTCAATGCCAGACCCCAGATCAACTTCCAGAGCAACGGCGGCTCCGCTGTTGCCAGCGCGGCCGCGCAAAAGAACGGTACGGTGGCGCAGCCTGTTGCCCCCACCCGTGAAGGATACACCTTCCCGGGCTGGTATGCGGACGCGGCTTTAACCAGAGGCTGGAACTTTCCCTCTGACACCGCCACCGCTGACATGACGCTTTACGCCAAGTGGGCTGCCGCCACCACTTATGCCGTGTCCGGCACGGTATCCACCGCCGGCACGCCTGTCTCCGGCGCCATGGTGTGTTTGATGCGGGGCTCTGTGGAATATCGGCGGGCGACCACCGCCAGCAACGGCAGTTACCATCTTGCAGACATAGCGCCGGGCGTCTATAACGCAGTGGCAACAAGCGGCGATGTGACGCAGACCGTTCTTATCACTGTGGCCAACAGCGATCTGACAAACCAGAATATCCAAATGCCCTCCGGCGATGTAAACTCCCTGTTGGAGCTGACCGGAACCGCCACGCTCAATGTGGTGGTAGGCGGTCTGGATGCCGAGGCCAACGCAGTGGCGGCGCAGCAGGGCGGAACCACCACAACTGTCGTGGTCAAGATGACGGTGGAGCAAAAAGCCGAGTCCGCTTTGACCGATGTGCCTGCCACCAAGGCGGAAGTAAGCGCCATCAAGAGCAGCCTGACCGCTTCTCCCGACAGGCAGCTGCACTTTGAGTTTTTGGAGATCTCCGTGACAAAGACCGTCGGCACAGATGCCACCGCCGGTACCACCACCAAAATGGGCACCATATCCCACATGCTGGAAATCGTGATTCCCTATGACACCACCGGCAAGGCCAACATCCGTATCCTTCAGTACCACGAAGGCGAGGGCGTGCGGCCCTTTACGGAAGACACGGCCCGCGGCGGAGCGGACGGCACCTTCTATATCGACACGGCGGCGCAGCAGATCCATCTCTTCACCAAAAAGTTTTCCACCTACGCCATCAGCTATGAAACGGCGCTGCCTGTCACACCGGCCGCTCCCGTGAAGCCCGCTGTCCCCACAGCCCCCGCAGCGCCCGAGGGCACCGTCCCCTCCCCCGCTACCGGCGATGACAGTGATCTATTCCTCTCTGCCTGACAACGGGTGCGGGCAGTCTCCTGACAGCGCTCTATATCCTCCAGAAAAAGCGCCGCTCCGCGCAATAATACCGCCGCTTATTCTCGGCAGGATCCCCCGCAAGTACAAGCAGCTGCGGCGAGGCCCTTGCAAAACTTTTGCAAAGGCCTCGCCCTTTTATTTGCAGAAGCAGAGCAGGTACTTTTTCAATATCCGCTTAAAAGCG
>Ga0183100_1000162_pt1 | contig 85616 bp, 82 predicted proteins | sample Biomet2_FD_127789 | JGI IMG/M metagenome (GOLD analysis project Ga0183100, IMG submission 127789) | Microbial communities from bioreactor (seeded with anoxic lake sediment) at LBNL, California, USA - Biofuel metagenome 2 | ecosystem: Engineered > Bioreactor > Anaerobic > Unclassified ...
ATGCACGCGCCCTGCTTTTTTGCTGAACCTACTTGATAAAATCGTTTTTACAGGGAGATGAGTCTCGCGTCGGCCATCTTCTGTACCGACATGAGGATGCCCAGCTTGGCGTGGTACCAGGTCAGACCGCCCTGGAAATAGACGGCGTAGGGCTCCCGGATGGGGCCGTCGGCGGACAGTTCGATGGAAGAGCCCTGCACAAAGGCGCCCGCCGCCATAATGACCTCGGCGTCGTAGCCAGGCATGGCCCATGGCTCCGGCGTCACATAGCTGTCTACCGGCGCGGCGGCCTGGATGCCCTTGCAAAAGGCCATCATGCCTTCTTTGGAGCCAAGCTCCACCGCCTGGATGATGTCGTGCCGTTCCTCCTGGGAGCCGGGGATCACACGAAAGCCCAACTTTTCGTAGATGCCGGCGGCAAAGACGGCGCCCTTCAAGGCGCCTGAAACCACCGTGGGGGAGAGGAACAGGCCCTGGTAAAAGGCGGGCATCAGTCCCAAGTTGGCACCCACCTCCTGCCCCAGGCCGGGGGCGCTGAGCCGGAAGGCACAGCGGGAAACGCAGGCTTCGGTGCCGCAGATGTAGCCGCCGATGGGGGCAAGGCCACCGCCGGGGTTCTTGATGAGACTGCCCACGATCATGTCGGCGCCCACGTCAGAAGGCTCCTGTTCTTCCACAAACTCGCCGTAGCAGTTGTCCACCATGCAGATCACGCCTGGCTTGCACTGCTTGCAAAAGGCGATCAGTTCCCCAATCTGGGACACGGAGAAGGAGGGGCGGGTGGCATAGCCCTTGGAGCGCTGAATGGTGATGACCTTGGTGCGCTCGTTGATGGCCCGGCGAATACCGTTGTAGTCAAAGGCGCCGTCCGGCAACAGATCCACCTGGGCGTAGGTAACGCCGTATTCCATCAAAGAGCAGGGGGAGGGGCGGATACCGATGACCTCATCCAGCGTGTCGTAGGGCCGCCCCACGGGGCTGAGCAGCTCGTCTCCCGGCAGCAGGTTGGCGGAAAGCGCCACCGTGAGCGCATGGGTGCCGCAGGTAATCTGGGGGCGCACCAGCGCCTTTTCCGTGTGAAAACAGTCGGCGTAGACCCGCTCCAGGTTGTCACGACCCTCGTCGTCGTAGCCGTAGCCGGAGGTGGCGGCGAAGTGGGTGGCGTTGACCCTGTTTTTCTGCATGGCCCCGATGACCTTGCACTGGTTGTATTCCGCCACGGCGTCGATGCGGGCGAACCGCAGCCGCAGGTTGGAAAGAACGGCTTCCCCCGCTTCATATACCCGGCAGGAGATGCCCAATTGCTGATACATGGATTCTGTGTTCATTCTCGGATTCCTCTTTACCCTATCAAAATTTCGTCAGTAAATTTTATTATAGCACACTGTCTGCCTTTGGCAAGTGAACTGCCGTAAAAGGAGCGTTTTGCGGAAAAAAGGGAAACAAATAAAAATATCGGCGGAAATTTCCGGCCGATATTTCATAAAATTAAGTTAATGCATGCGGGGAAACGCAACGCCGTTGAACCGCAGGATCGTCCGCAGGGGATAGTCCCGATCCAGGTAGTTGCGGACGTACCACTCGAAGGTGGCCTGGGGCAGATGGATAAGCTCCGGTGCCTCGCAGCGGAATAATTCAAAGGTGGCCTGATCGCCGGAGAGCAGTGCCGCCAGCACTTCCAGCTGTTTTTCCTCTTTCAGCCGGTTCATGCACCCGTCCATCACAGCCACGCACTGCTGCTCTTCCTCAGGGGCGTACAGTTCCTTGTTGCCCAGCCACAAAAGAAATTCCTCCGGGTCCAGATCCAGCTTGGTGGTAATCTGGGACAGCTTGTAAAATTCCTTCCAATCCTTCTCCCGCAAGACTTTCGCAAGATACGCCACCAGACCGTCGTCCAAGGAGACGCAGTCGGCGAACACCTCAAAGGCGTGCTTTCCCGCGTCCGGATCGGGCGTGTCGCTGCTTTCGTCACTTTCCTGCGCGTTTTCCGCCTGATCAATCATCATTTGGGCGGCGGAGAGAACATCTTCCATGCTGAAATCCGCGTAGACAGAGGCGGGGATCTCGGTGCCGTCGGAGGCGGCGCAGGCGCGCACAAAGGCGGGAAGATCCGTGATCTGCCGCTGCAGCTCCACCGCGCGCTCGGCGGCGTCCTGGCCGCGGAGCGTCATGCCGGCCGGCGCGGGACGCGTTCCTTCGCAGATCTCCCCCATATATTGCAGATAATATTCAAAAAGAGTCATAAAAGCCCCTCACTTTCCTCCAAAACTTTACCATACACAGCTTGTCATTGCAAGGACAAAAATGCTATACTGCAAAGAGAAAAAGGAGGGTGCCATGTACTATCACACGCTCAACGAGGAAATGCGCCGCCAGTTCGGGCGGAAAGTCTACAAGCTGGCGCTATCCGGCGGCATGACCTGCCCCAACCGGGACGGGACGCTGGGCACCCGGGGCTGCCTTTTTTGTTCCGGCGCGGGGGAATTTGCCGCTTCCGGCCCCATTGACCGGCAGATGGAAGACGCCAGGCGCCGAGTGGCCGCCAAGGCCGGGGACGCTTTGTATATCGCCTATTTTCAGAGTTTTACCAACACCTACGCGCCGGTGGAAACGCTGCGGCAACTCTTTACAGAGGCCATGGCGCCGCCGGAGATCGCGGCGCTGTCCGTGGCCACAAGGCCGGACTGCCTGGGTCCGGAGGTCCTTGCGCTGTTGGCGGAGCTGCAAGGCCAAAAGCCCGTGTGGGTGGAGCTGGGCCTGCAGACCATTCATCCCGCCACCGCCCGCTATATCCGCCGGGGCTATGACCTGCCCGTGTTCGACAAGGCGATGGAAAAACTGAAACATGCGGGGATCACGGTGATCGTCCACCAAATTTTAGGCCTGCCGGGAGAAACGCCGGAGATGATGGCCGCCACCGCCGATTATATCGCCCACAGCGGGGCTGACGGCGTGAAATTTCACCTGCTGCATGTGCTTCGGGGCACCGACCTGGCCGACGAATACGCGGCGGGGCGCTTTGAGACCATGACGCTGGAGGCTTACATCGCGGTGCTGGGGGACTGCATCCGCCGCCTGCCCCCCCACATGGTCATCCACCGGCTCACCGGCGACGGCGACAAGCGAACGCTGATTGCCCCCTTTTGGAGCGGCGATAAAAAACGGGTTCTCAACGCCATCCACGCCGCTTTTGAGAAAGAAAATTTACAGCAGGGCTCACTGTACCGGGAGAACGTATGAACGAATATTTCACCTATATGCTGCGCTGCGGCGACGGCAGCTATTATACCGGCTCCGCCGCCCATATCTGCCGCCGGATGCGGGAGCACGTCCAAAAAGAGAAGAACTGCGCCCGCTACACCCGCACCCGCACGGTCACGGCCCTCTCCGCCCTCTGGCAAAGCGCCGACCGCTCTACGGCAGGACGGCTGGAATACCACATCAAAACCCTGACCCACCGCCAGAAGGAGCGCCTTACTGCCCACCCGGAGGAGCTTTCCGCGCTTTTGGGAACGGCGGTGCCGGTTGCGGCGTACACCTATGTGCCGGACGTGACGCTGGAAGCGTGCCTTGGAGGTCACTTTCACGAGGGAGACTGACCATGATCTATGAATTTGCCCCCATGGAGGGCGTGACGCACTATCTCTTCCGCCAGGCGCATCACTGCCTTTTCGGCGGAGCGGACCGATATTACACGCCCTTTTTGTCCCCCAACGCCAACCTCACCTTTACCACCAAAGAGGAAAACGAGATCGATCCCGCCCACAACGCGGGCTATCCGGTGGTGCCGCAGCTGCTCACCAACCGAGCCGCCTATTTTCTCTGGGCTATGGAGGAGCTGAGGCAGAGGGGTTACCGGGAGGTCAACTTCAATCTGGGCTGTCCCTCCGGCACCGTCACCGCCAAGGGGAAGGGCGCGGGGCTTCTCTCCAATCCGGAGGGGCTGGATGTCTTTCTGGACGACGTTTTTTCCCATGCGGGGGAGATGAAAATTTCCGTGAAAACCCGGGTGGGGCGGCGGTCGGAGGACGAGTGGCCCCGCCTGCTGGATATTTACAACCGCTATCCCATCTCGGAACTGATTGTCCATCCCCGCATCCAGACGGATTTTTACAAGGGAGAGCCCCGATGGGACGCCTTTTCCTACGCGGTGGAAAACAGCAAAAATCCCCTTGCCTACAACGGCAACCTCTTTACGGCGGAAGATGTGTCCGCCTTTGCCCAGCGCTTTCCCACCGTGGACATCGTGATGCTGGGCCGGGGCGCCGTCACAGACCCCAGCCTTTTCCGCTGCTGCCGGGGCGGGGAAGGGCTGACACGCCAGGAGCTAAAAGCCTTTCACGACCGGCTTTATGAGGGCTACCGCACCCTGCTCTCCGGGGAGAAAAACCCCATTTACCGGATGCGGGAGCTGTGGTCCTACTGGGGCGGGCTGTTTGTCCAGCCGGAGGACTGTCTGAAAAAGATTCGCAGGGCGGAGGGCCACGGGGCCTATCAGCAGGCGGTGGAAGCCATTTTTCAGCACCCCTTTGTCAATGAATAGAAAGAGATTGGGAATGACAGCTCATCATTCCCAATCTCTTTTTTACAGCTTTTTTTCAAGGCAAACCAGCTGAATCCCGTCAATGCCGCTGAACCGGCAAAACACAATGCCGCTTTCCCGATAGCCAAGGCGGGCGTATAGACGCCGCGCCGCTGCGTTGGTCTCGTTGGTGTCGATGCGAAGCACCGAGCAGCCTTTTTCCCGGGCGTAATTCTCATAAAACGCCACAAATCCGGCGCCCACGCCCCGGCCATTCTGGGATGGCTCCACCGCCAGCGTGTGCAGCACCATGACCTCCTCCGGCGGCGCGGGATAAACCCACGGGCACCGGGCGTACACATCCACCTGCACTTGATTGATGCAGCCGGAGGCCAGAACAACGCCGTTTTCCTCCCAGACGAAAAGATCGGATCGCGCCAGCCCCTCACGCACGGTTTCCTCCGTGGGATAGATGTCCCTTTTCCAACCGGTGCGGCAAAGGCCCGCCGCTTCCCGCTCCAGTATGTGCCCATAGATGCCCACGATCACCGCCGTGTCAGCCGCTGTGGCTTTTCGTATCATGTCCTTCACCTCGCCCTTTGCATGATAGTTCCATTATATCAGAAGAATATCCATGCACAAGAGAAAAAATGCCTTGACAAAAAGTGAGTAGAGTGCTATAAAGTAAGAAAAGTAATACTAATGTAACAAAGGAGGCGGCCATATGAGAGCGCGGCCCAATGACCAATACTACATGACCACCGTGAAGATCGGGCCCAAGGGGCAGATTGTGATCCCAAAGGAGGCCCGGGAGATGTTCGGCCTGGCGCCGGGGGACACCGTGGTCTTGATGGCCGATAAAAAGCGGGGCATTGCCCTGCAGACCAGCGCGGCGCTGCGCGGTGTGGTGAAGCGGATCTTCAACGGGGAGAGCCATGACATTGACCCGGAGGCGTCGGAAGAAGAAATGCGTGCCTTTGCTGATGAGGCACAGGACACACTGGAGGAGACGTAACATGGATGTGCTGACCGTCAGGGATCTTTGCAAGACTTATCCGGCGTTTTCTTTGAAAAACGCCTCCTTTTCCGTGGAAGAGGGCAGCATTATGGGCTTTATCGGCCGCAACGGCGCCGGAAAAAGCACCACCCTCAAATCCATTCTCCATCTGGTACATCCCGACAGCGGGGAAGTGACGCTCTTCGGAAAAAGCTTTGAGGAAAACGAAGCTTACATCAAGCAGAACATCGGCGTGGTACTGGGCGGCATCGACTTTTACCCCAAAAAGAAGGTGGGCGTCATTACCGATGTGACACGCCGGTTTTACAGTCAGTGGGACGAGGAGAAGTACCGGCACTATCTGGAACTTTTCGCTATCGACGAGGCAAAGCGGGTGGATCAGCTCTCCAGCGGTATGCGGGTCAAATACATGATCGCGCTGGCGCTGTCCCATCAGGCACGTTTGCTGATCCTGGATGAGCCAACCAGCGGCCTTGACCCGGTGTCCCGGGACGAGCTGACGGAGCTGTTCAAGAGAATCGTGGCGGACGGCAGGCGCAGCATTCTCTTTTCCACACACATCACCTCCGACCTTGAAAAATGCGCCACGCATATCACCTTTATCAAGGACGGAACCATTTTGCAAAGCGGCACGGCGGCGCAGTTCATGGACGTCTACCGCTCTCTGGCACAGCCGGGAAAACCGCTGACGCTGGAGGATATCATCGTGTCCGTGGAAAGGAGGCCCTATGATGAAGGCGCTATTATATAAGCAGCTGCGGCTGGTGAGCCACCCCATGACCTTTGTCTTTGCCTTTTTTGGCGTGATGCTGCTGATCCCCAACTATCCCTATACGGTGGCTTTTTTCTATGTGATGCTGGGCATCTTTTTTACCTTTACCAATATGCGGGAGCAAAAGGACATCTATTACAGCGCCCTGCTGCCCATCCGCAAGCGGGACACGGTGAAGGCTTCCTGCCTTTTTATAACGCTCATTGAACTTTTGTCGCTGCTGCTCGCCATTCCTTTCGCCTTTATCGGCGCCAGGATCAATCCCTTTGGCGGCAATCAGGTGGGCGTGGACGCCAACGTGACGCTTTTTGGCTTCGCGCTGGCCCTGTACGCGGTGTTCAACGCCGTGTTTCTGCTCTCTTTTTATAAAAACGCCTACAAGGTGGGCATGGCCTTTTGGAAGGCGGTGATCCCGGTGAGCCTTTTGATGATTTTGATGGAGGCGTCTGTCCATGTGCCGGGGCTTGCCTTTCTGGACGGGTACGACGCACGCGGACAGTGGCCGGTGCTGGCGGCGGGGGCGGCCCTCTACGTCGGCGGCATGCTTCTGACCTGCCGCCGGGCCGGAGAACTTTACGAAAAAGTGGATCTGTAAAAGTGGAAGCGCACCGCCCAAAAGGCGGTGCGCTCTTCTTGCGGAGACGGCGTTTCTGGAAGTGTTCACTGTACGCCGTGCGCGCCCTCCATCCAATAGGGGGGCGCCGGCGAATGGGTCAGCGGCACCTGCACATCTGTGCGTTCGGAGCCGTAAATGGCACAGTGCGCCGCCATGATCTGGGACAGGGGCAACCGGTTGGGGTCGTACAAAAGCGCCTGCCACGCCATGCCGCAGGTGGCCATCTCATAAGCGGGGCAAAAGCCGCCGCGCTGATAAAAGCCGATGCGACGGCGGCGTATGTCGTTTTCTTCCGGGGACGCACCGGGGACGGGCAGCTCCGATTCCACCACCAGCGGGCGGCCCTGTCCTTTCAAAAGCGTCAGCATCCGGCTTCCAAGACCGCCGTTCCGGCAAAGAGCCGTGACGCCCAGATAATCCAGCAGCACAAGAGGGTGCTCCGGCGCTTTCCACAAGGCCCCATAGCCCAGCAGCGCTTCCTCATCAAAAAGGCCCCAGATCTCATAGCGCCCGGCGGCCCGAAGAGAGGCGATATCCGCAAAAGGCTTTCTCTCCTGGGGCGCAAAAGCCTCCGACAGCTCCGCTTCATACCAGTGAGAGATCTCACTGTCCGTCATAAGGCGAAAAACCATGTCAGTCACATCCTCCTTCCCAAAGTGCCCGCATATCCGCGGGTAAAGGCGCGCTAAGACGCAGCCACTGTCCTGTCATGGGATGGCGCAGCGCCAGAGAGGCGGCGTGCAGCGCCGGGCGGGCAATGAGACGCCTGTCCTCCGTGCCGTAGAGCCAGTCACCCACGAGAGGATGGCCGATGGACGCCATATGCACCCGCAGCTGGTGGGTGCGGCCGGTAAAGGGCACAAGACGCACCAGCGAAAAAGCGCCCCCGGTTTCCAGCACCTCATATGCCGTGCGGGCGGGCGACCCGGAGGACGACACCTCACGCCGCAGCAGCGAATCCGGCGCCCGGTCGATAGGGCGATCCACCACTCCCTTAGCAGTGGAGGGCGTCCCCACGCAGATGGCGCGATATTCCCGCTGAAAGTCGGAGGTGTGCAGGATCTTACGGCAGCGGTCGTGGATGTACCCGCTTTTGGCCACCACCATCAGTCCTGAGGTGCCCCGGTCCAGACGGTTCACCGGATGAAAGCCGCACGAAGGCCCCAGATATCCGGCGATCCCGCCGGCCAGCGTGACCGTCTCCTCCGTCAGCGCAGAGGGATGCACCGCCAGCCCTGCGGGTTTGTTCACCACCAGGAGAAAATCGTCCTCCCAGCAGATGTCAAGCGGCAGACAGCAGGGCAGGACAGGAGGGCCGGCCGTGTCCTCCAGCGAGACGTGAAGCCGGTCGCCGGCGAAAAGAACGGCGGTGACAAAAACAGGAGCGCCGTTGCGGAGCAGGCTGCCCGGTTGCTGTTTCAGGCGCTTGAGCTGGGTGTTGGACACTTGGTACGACTGCCGCAGCAGTGTCTTCACCGTCTGCCCCGCCTGCTGGGGCGTGATCAAAAGTTCCAGTTTTCAGCACCTCCTGCAAAATCGCTAAGAAGATTATAGCATAACGGGACAAAATGTGATAGAATGAGAGCACTAAAAATTCACGCCGTATGGCACAAAAGAAAAAGGAGAATGAATGATGGCGTCAAAAGTATATTGGGCCGATCTGCGGACGGACTATCGGGAAAATTTGCAGCAAAAAATGATCCGACTGATGAAAAACGCTGGGATGGATCAGATCGATTTTGATAAAAAGTATGTGGCCATCAAAATGCACTTCGGCGAGCCGGGCAATCTGGCTTTCCTGCGCCCCAACTGGGCCAAAACCGTGGCCGACTTCGTGAAGGAGCGGGGTGGAAAGCCTTTCCTCACCGACTGCAACACCCTCTATGTGGGCGGACGCAAAAACGGTCTTGACCATATGGACACCGCCTGCCTCAACGGTTTTTCGCCCTTGTCCACCGGCTGCCAGGTCATCATCGGCGACGGCATCAAGGGTACTGACGAGGTCTATGTGCCAGTAAAGGGCGGCGAATATGTGAAAGAGGCCAAGATCGGCCGGGCCATCATGGACGCCGACGTGTTCGTTTCTCTGACCCACTTCAAGGGCCATGAGGCCACAGGCTTCGGCGGCACGCTGAAAAACATCGGCATGGGCTGCGGCTCCCGCGCCGGCAAGATGGAGCAGCACAACGCGGGCAAACCCCATGTGGATCATGAGAGCTGCGTGGGCTGTGGTATGTGTACCAAGATCTGCGCCCACTCTGCCATTACCGTCAGCAGCAAAAAGGCCACCATCGACCACAACAAGTGCGTGGGCTGCGGCCGCTGTATCGCCATCTGTCCCCGGGACGCCATCTACGCCAACGGCGACGAGACCTTCGTGAACCTCAACCGCAAGATTGCCGAGTACAGCAAGGCGGTGGTGGACGGTCGCCCCTGCTTCCACATCTCCGTGGTCATCGACGTGTCGCCCAACTGCGACTGCCACGCCGAAAACGATGCCGCCATCGTCCCCAACGTGGGTATGTTTGCCTCCTTTGACCCGGTGGCACTGGATATGGCCTGCGCCGACGCTGTCAACGCCATGCCGGTGAACAACAATTCCGCCGCCACTGATCCAGGCCACGACGCCGGCGACCACGACCACTTCCACCGCGTGCATCCCGAGACCAGTTGGATGAGCTGCCTGGAACACGCGGAGAAGCTGGGCCTGGGCACCAGAGACTACGAACTCATCAAAATCTGAAATCAACGATAAAAGAGGAACCTTCATGTTGCTATCCGCGGAACATCTGTCTGTCAATTTTGGAATGAAACAACTCCTCCGGGACGTGTCGGTGTATCTGAACCCCGGAGATAAGATCGGTATCATCGGTATCAACGGTACGGGCAAAAGCACCCTGCTGAGGATCCTGGCTGGCATACTGTCTCCCGACGAGGGGACACTGACCCGGGACCCCAATGTGCAGGTGTCGTTTTTGCCACAAAATCCGGTGATGGACGATGCCAACACTGTGCTGGAGCAGGTTTTCGCGGATTTTCCACCGGAATTTCGGGCGCTGAACGAGTACGAGGCCAAAGCCATGCTCTCCCGCCTGGGGATGACGGATTTTGACCAAAAGATCGGCACCCTCTCCGGGGGACAGCGCAAGCGGGTGGCACTGGCCACGGCGCTCATTCATCCCGCCGACGTGCTTTTGCTGGACGAGCCCACCAACCATCTGGACACCGATATGGTGGCCTGGCTGGAACAGTGGCTTGCCCGGTTTACCGGCGGCATTGTGATGGTGACCCACGACCGCTACTTCCTGGAGCGGGTGGTCAACCACATCGCGGAGCTCTCCCGGGGGAAGATCTACCACTACGACGCCAACTATTCCCACTATCTGGAGCTGAAGACCCAGCGCGCAGAGATGGAGGAGGCGGCGGAGCGGAAGCGGCAGTCCATTTTGCGCGTGGAGTATCAGTGGATGATGCGCGGCGCCAGGGCGCGGTCCACCAAGAACAAGGCCCACATCCAGCGCTATGAGGAGCTGCGGGACAAGAGTGCTTCAGAAACCGACGACACCGTGCAGATGTCCGCCGTGGATGCCAGCCGTCTGGGCCGCAAGACCATCGAACTGAGCCATGTGACCAAGGCTTTTGATGGGAAGACCGTCATCCGGGACTTCTCCTATGTGCTTTTGCGCAACGATCGCATCGGGATCGTGGGGCGCAACGGCGTGGGTAAGACCACGCTGCTGAACCTGCTCTGCGGCCATCTTACGCCCGACAGCGGCAGCGTGGACACCGGCGCCACCGTAAAGGTGGGGTACTTTTCCCAGGAGGGAAAGGAACTGGACATGGACCAGCGGGTCTACGACTTCATCCACGAGATCGCCGCCGACGTGAAAACGGCGGAGGGCACCTTTTCCGCTTCCCAGATGATGGAGCGTTTTCTTTTCCCGGCGGATCTGCAAAGCGTGCCCATCGGTGCCCTCAGCGGCGGCGAACGGCGGCGGCTGTATCTGCTGAGCATTCTCATGGAGATGCCCAACATTCTGGTGCTGGACGAGCCTACCAACGATCTGGACGTGACCACGCTGGCCATTCTGGAGGACTATTTGCAGCAATTTTCCGGCGCTGTCATCGCCGTGTCCCATGACCGCTTTTTCCTCGACCGGATGGCCGATGCCGTTTTCGAGGTGCGCTCCGGCGGCGAGGTGCGCCGCTATGTGGGCGGCTACTCCGATTATCTGGGGCAGCGGGAACCGGAAGAGACCCCGGAGACAGAGGAAAAACGATCCAAACCCGCCCCGCAGCTGCAAAGGGCAAAGAAGCTGAAATTTTCCTTCAATGAGCAGCGGGAGTACGACACCATCGACGGCGATATCGCCGCACTGGAAGCCGAGCTTGACCGCTGTGAGCAGGAAATGAATGCCTGCGGCAGCGACTATGTTCGTTTGCAGGAAGCAATGAATCGGAAAGCGGAGCTGGAAAACCGCTTGAGTGAAAAGATGGAGCGCTGGGAGTATCTGATGGAGCTGGCGGAGAAGATCAAAAACCAGCCTTAAAGATCCTGCCGCCGCCACAAAATAAGAAGACGTGCCATACCCCGCGCCGGCAAAGAAACAAGGGGATACCCCAAAAATCTTTGCGCGGCGCGCCGTATGGCACGTCTATCCTATGGGAACAAAAACGAGCCCTCAGATGTCTTACTTCAGTCAGTGGGTTTTTCCTCCTGATAGAACATATTCCAGTCCACCTGAAAGGCCCGCAGGGCTTCCGGCATGTGGCAGATGATCCGCACGGTCAGGTCCGGATGGTCATAGAGGAAGCAGGTAATGGCGGATAGCGCCACATGAGCCGCCTGTGGCAGCGGATAGCCGAAGATGCCGGTGCTGATAGCCGGGAAATCCACCGTGCGGCAGCCGTGCTCCACCGCCAGCGCAAGGCAGGAGCGGTAGCACGACGCCAAAAGCGCCGCTTCCCCCTTTTCACCGCCCTCCCAGACGGGACCAGGGGTGTGGATCACATAGCGGCAGGGCAGATCATAGGCCCCTGTGATCTTGGCTTGTCCCGTTTCGCACCCGCCCAGCGCCCGACACTCCGCCAGAAGACCAGGCCCCGCCGCCCGCCCAATGGCGCCGCTGACACCTGAACCGGGCAGCAGCAATGTGTTGGCGGCATTGACGATGGCATCCACATGGGACTGGGTGATATCCCCCAAAAGAAACGAAACAGGCCGCATAAAAAGTCCTCCTCCTGCAAGTCGAAAAGTGTCGAAAAAAGTTTACGAAATCTTAATAATTTGTCAAAATACCATATATCTGTTTACAAAACAGACCGAATATGGTAATATTGTTCAATACGGAATACCGGAAAGGGGAAAGGAGACGCCTTGAAAAAATTTGTACCAAACTATGAAGGAACACTGCGGAAACACGCCTTGCAGGTACCCACCTGCATCAGCGAGTGCAGCGGTATCCGTGTTTTCGGCCGGAGGATCAAATCCCTTGTATTCTCCACCGATGTGGCCATCATCAAGAACATCAACGCCGACGCGGTCATCGCTGTCTATCCGTTTACGCCGCAGCCCAGCATCACACAGGCCATCATCACGGTGTCGGATGTGCCCGTGTTTACCGGTGTGGGCGGCGGATTTACCAACGGCAGCCGTTCCACCAGTATCGCGGCCTACGCCGAGCATCAGGGCGCTTTCGGCGTGGTGTGCAACACACTCATCACCAATGAGACCATCCGCGCCATCAAGGAGACGGTGGAGATCCCTGTGGTGTTCACCGTGGTTTCTGAGCACGCGGAGATCCAGAGCCGTCTGGACGCGGGCGTGGATTTTCTGAATATCTCCGGCGCGGCCAGGACGCCCTCCATTGTGGCCGCCATCCGGGAACGCTACCCTGACATCCCCATTATTGCCACCGGGGGCCCCACGGATGAGAGCATCCTGGAGACCATCCGTGCCGGCGCCAATGCCATTACTTATACCCCGCCCACCAGCGGCGAATTGTTCGCCAAGAGTATGCGGGAACACCGGGCTACTTATCCAGAGTACTACGAAGAATAAAGAGAATCAAGAGAGGCGGGAGAAAAATCTCCCGCCTCTCTTTTTTTAGGGCTTGGCCAGGTACCGGGCACAGACCGCGTTGGCTTCCCGGGAAACCTCTTCCTCGTCCACGTCGGTAAGCCGGCCCTTTGCCACAGTGATCCGCCCGGCGGCCACCGTATAATCCACAGCGCCCCGCAGGCCCACCGTGGCCAGAACAGACGTGGGGTCGTACAAGCTGCCCACCAGCTCCAGACGACGGCTGTCCACCATAAAGAGATCCGCGCACTTCCCTTCGGCCAGAGAGCCAATGTCGTCACGCCCCAGCAGCGAGGCGCTGCCGCGGGTGGCCATCTTCAAAATGTCGTAACCGCTGGGCGCCTGACGGCTGGAGGTGAGCCGGTGCAACAGATACGCCACGCGCATTTCCTCCATCAGGCTGGAGCCGTCGTTGGAGGCGCTGCCGTCCACCGCCAAACCCACCGGGACACCCAATCGCAGCATCTCCGGTATCCGCGCCACGCCGGAGGACAGCTTCATGTTGGAAATGGGGCAGTGAGCCACACCGGTGTGGGTGTCCGCCAACAGGCGCAGATCCTCGTCGTTGAAGTGGATGCCGTGGGCAAACCATACATCCTGGCCTGTCCAGCCAAGACGCCGCATATATTCCAGAGGACGTACGCCTTCCCGCTGGAGCATATAATTTTCCTCATCCTTCGTCTCGCAAAGATGGGTATGGAGACGCACCCCATACTGCCGGGCCACGATGGCGCTTTGCCGCAGCAGCTCCGCCGAGACGGAGAAAGGAGAACAGGGTGCCAGCACGATCTGATGCATGGAGCCCACCGAAGGATCATGATACTTTTCAATGAGGCGCGCGCTGTCGCACATGATCTCATCCACTGTCTGCACCACGCTGTCCGGCGGCAGGCCGCCATCTTTTTTGCTTAGATCCATGCTGCCCCGGGAGGCGTGAAAGCGCAGCCCCAACCGGCTGCTGGCACGGAACTGCTGGCCGATGAGATCGCCCGCGCCCTGGGGAAAGACATAATGATGGTCAAAGCAGGTGGTGCAGCCATGCTTCATCAGCTCGCCCATGCCTACCAGAGAAGACCAGTACACTGTTTCTTCGTCCAGATTCTTCCAAATCTCATAGAGCGTACGCAGCCAGTCAAAGAGCTCCATGTTCTGCACTTTTGGTAGATTTCGGGAAAAGATCTGGTAGAGATGATGATGGGTGTTCACAAGGCCCGGATAGCAGAGCATATGGCGGCCGTCCAGTTCTGTATCGGCTGTGACGGAAAGGGCGGGGCCGATCTGACGGATCAAGCCGCCCTCGCAGTATATATCCACATCCCGTAAAACACGGTCGGACGCGTCGCAGGTGACCACGGTGTCGATGTGGCGGATCAAAAGAGATGACATGGCAATACCTCACTTTCAAAAATCACACAATGGGAAAAAATCCTCTGCCCCGTACAGGGGCAGAGGATAGAATGCAAAAGTCATCGCTCTTCTCGGAAATAAGAGAGGCCCAAGGCCGCAGGCGGCTGATTCTCTCTGTTCTTCCGCAGGGAAACGGTGATCAGAACGATCAGCGTCACCACATAAGGCAGCATCTTGAACAGCTCCTGAGAGCTTCTGGTGAGACCGGGGATATAGAAATACACCCACGTCAGAACGCCGAACAGGTAAGAACCCCAGATGGTGTTCACCGGCTTCCAGGAAGCGAAGATGACCAGCGCCACGGCCAGCCAGCCCAGTGCCTCGATGGCGCCGTCGTTGGCCCAGGTGCCCTTGATATAGTCCATGGTATAGAATACGCCGCCCATGCCGGAAATACCGGCGCCGATGCAGATGGACAGGTACTTATACCGGGTGACGTTGATACCGGCCGCGTCCGCCGTGCCGGGGTTTTCACCCACGGCCCGCAGGTTCAGACCTGTGCGGGTGCGGTTGAGAAAATACTTGAGCAGGAAAGACATGACCACCGCCACATACACCAAGAAGCCGTAAGACAAGAACAGTTTGCCGATGACGCCCAGGTTGGCGAGGGCCGGGATGTTGGCGCGAAAACCGGAGCTGGTCACGGCCACGGAGATCTGGCCCACGCCGCCGGCCAGCTTGTTCAGCGAACCGCCGAAGAAGTTGGCAAGGCCGCTGCCGAAGATGGTCAGAGTCAGGCCGGTCACGTTTTGATTGGCCCGCAGGGTAATGGTCAGGAAGGAATAGATCAGACCGCCGAGACCCGCGCCGATGAAGCAGGCCAGCAGAGCCAGTAGTGTGCCCACCGCAGGAGAGGTGCCGCCGCCGCGCTCATAGGCGAAAGACGCCAGAAGGCTGGAAATAGCACCCATATACATGATGCCGGGAACACCCAAGTTCAGATGGCCGGATTTCTCAGTGATGATCTCACCCATGGCACCGAACATGATGACGGTACCGAAAGTGACGGCTGACTGAAACAGAGCAATCAGTTTATCCATTAGGCACGCACCTTCTTTCCGCGGAATTTCACACTGTAATTGACGAAGAACTCACTGCCCAGCAGGAAGAACAGAATGATACCCGTGATGATCTGGGACACATATTCGTTCAAGCCAAACTGAGAGGCGATCTGAATGGCGCCTTTTTGCAGGAAAATCAGCAGGAAGGAGAAAATGACCATGACAACCGTGTTAAACTGGGCCAGCCACGCCACAATGATGGCGGTGAAACCGCGCCCGCCGGCGGTATCCGTGGAAATGGTATGGGACGCGCCGGATACCGCGATGAAACCGGCAAAGCCGCAGATCGCGCCGGAGAGTGCCATGGTGCGGATATACACCCGGTTCACACGGATGCCTGCGTAACGCGCCGTGTTCTCCGAATCGCCGATAACAGCGATCTCATAGCCGTGCTTGGATTTGGACAGGTACAGATACATACCCACCGCCAGCACCATCACCAACACCACGTTCCAGCCGTAGTCCTTGTTGTAACCGGCGGAGAACATATTGGGCAGCCAACCGGCCATATTGTCCTGGTTGATAATACCCACCGTATTGGATCCGAAGGGATGTTCCCACAGCGACACACAATAGGATGTCAGCTGAATGGCAATATAGTTCATCATCAGCGTAAACAGCGTTTCGTTGGTGTTCCACTTGGACTTGAAGATGCCGGGAACCAGACCCCAGATACCGCCGGCGATTAGACTGGCAACGATCATCACCAGGAACAGCAAGGGAGCGGGTAGATTCTTGAAGTAGAGCATGCAGGCCGCCGTGGCAATGCCGCCCACCAGGATCTGACCTTCCGCGCCGATGTTCCAGAATTTCATTTTGAACGCAGGCGCCAGACCCACGGCAATGCAGAGCATGGTCATGGCGTCACGAACGGTGACCCAGGAACGTTTCACTGTGCCGAAAGCGCCTTCAAACATGGCGCCGTACACCTTCAGCGGGCTCATATTTACGATGAGCACGATCACCAGCGCGCAGACGATCAGTGCCAGAGCAAGGCTGATGAGGCGAATGCTCCATGCACGCCAGCGGGGGAGTGCCTCGGCCCGTTTGGACATACGCACAAAGGGCTCATGGCCCGAAACCGTTGTCTTTGTCATGCCAACGCCCCCTCCTTCCGGTGCTGGGTCATCAGAAGACCCACTTGTTCTTTGGTAGTGGTACGGGCGTCCACAACGCCGGAGACCTGACCGCCGCAAAGAACCACAATGCGGTCGCACAGCTCCAGCAGAACATCCAGATCTTCGCCCACGTAAATCACCGCTACGCCCTGCATCTTTTCATCCGTCAGCAGATTGTAAATGGTATAGGAGGTATTGATATCAAGGCCGCGCACCGCGTAAGCGCTCATCAAAACGGAGGGCTGCTGTGCGATCTCACGGCCCACCAGCACCTTCTGCACGTTGCCGCCCGACATACGACGGACGGGGAACGATATGCTGGGGGTGACGACTTCCAGCTCTTTCCAGACCTTGGAAGCCAGGTCTTCCGGATCCTTTCGATTGACAAAGGGACCGTGCCCTTTTTTCCAGCTGCGCAGCATCATGTTGCCGGTCATGCCCATGGAACCCACCAGGCCCATGCCCAGACGGTCCTCCGGCACAAAGGACATGGAAATGCCCGCTTTGCGGATGGAGAGGGGATCCATGCCTACCAGTTTTTTGTCCGTGCCGGATACCGGATCATGGAACAAAATGCTGCCGGTGCTGATGGGATAAAGGCCGGCAATGGACTCCAGCAATTCTTTCTGGCCGGAACCGGCGACGCCGGCAATGCCCAGAATCTCGCCGGAGTTGGCGGTGAAGGTCACATTGTCCAGACGCTTGACGCCCAGTTCGTCAAACACCGTCAGATCGTTGATTTCCAGACGGGGCTTGGGATCTTTGGGCTCCGGACGGTTGATGTTCAGTTCCACGCTGTGGCCCACCATCATGTCGGTGAGAGACTGCTGAGAGGCGTCCTTGGTCATAACATCGCCTATGTACTCGCCCTTGCGCAGGACTGCCACGCGGTCCGACACGTCCAGCACCTCGTGCAGCTTATGGGTGATGATAATGAGGGATTTGCCGTCTGCCTTCATGGTACGCATGACGGCAAACAGATTGTCCGTCTCCTGTGGGGTCAGAACAGCGGTGGGCTCATCCAGAATCAGGACATCCGCACCGCGATACAGCACCTTCACGATCTCGACGGTCTGCTTCTGAGAAACAGACATATCATAGATCTTCATGTCGGGGGTAATGTCGAAGCCGTACTTTTCGCAGATCTCAGCGATTTTCTTGCTGGCTTCCTTCAAATTGAACTTGCCCTTTTCTTCCAGACCGAGAACAATGTTCTCGGTGGCGGTAAAGACATCCACCAGTTTGAAGTGCTGATGAATCATACCGATACCATTCAAATAAGCGTCTTTGGGGGAACCAATGGATACGGGCTTGCCATGTACATAAATCTGTCCCTCATCCGGGTAGTAGATGCCGGACAGCATGTTCATCAGTGTTGTTTTGCCGCTGCCGTTTTCGCCCAGTAACGACAGGATCTCACCCTCACGAAGCTCCAGATTGATGCGGTTGTTGGCCACAACACTGCCGAAACGCTTGGTGATGTTCTCCATTTTAATGGCGCTAACAGTTTCCAAGGCTGTCATCCTCTCTGTCAGAAAGTTCGAACCAACGGGAATGTACCTTCTCTCCCTCTATTCGATTGATTACCATTAGTTTAGCATAAACTGCCGTGGTTGTAAATCAAATTTGCTAAAAAATTTTTTGGAATGGCCAAAAAATTTGTAAGAAAGAAGGAAAATGACCCGGATCACCCGCGCATAAAAAAAGGGAGCCACTTTCGTGGCTCCCTTTTTTACAGGTAAAATCAGCTGTTTTCAGTGATGCCGTTGATACGGATGGTGAAGGAAGGAGCGGACTGATAGTCGGACTCATGATAATAACCATCCTTCACAGCCTCTTCAGTATCATAGGTAAAGTCAGCGTTGGTGTCCACACAGAAGGCGGAGGTCACATGACCGTTGGCGTCAATCTGATAGGCGTTGTTGCCGCTGGCGGGCGCGGTGAAGGTGGCGGTATCGAAGACATGCAGCTTGCCGTCCTTGATAGCGGCTTCCACTTCAGCGACCTTGTCAGCCGTACCGGCCGCGCAGGCGGTGCCCAGCTTGGTGATGGCCACAGCGTCCTTGTTGAAGCCCTCGGCCCAGTTGGTGGACAGCTTTTCGCCCTTGGCAGCGGCGCCGATGGCATAGGTGTAATACACACCCCAGTTGTTGGTGGCGGAGGTCAGAGCCACGTCGGGAGCAACAGAGAGCATATCAATGTTGTAGCCAACGGAGAAAGCGACCTTGCCGGCCTTGAAGGCGGTCTCAACAGCGGAGGGGGCGCCCGTGGAGTCAGCGTGCTGGCCGATGATGACGCAGCCGTCAGCCATCAGAGATTCAGCAGCGGCGCCTTCCTTCTGCAGATCGAACCAGGAGTTGGTATATGTAACCTGCATGGAGACCTTTTCATAAGCGGACTTGATGCCCAGATAGAAAGCAGTATAACCGGAAACCACTTCGGCATAAGGATATGCGCCGACGTAGCCGATCTTCACGTTGCCGGCCTTGTCGTAGTTGCTGTCGGAAAGCTTGCCCTGCTTGACCAGTTCGGCAATCTTCATACCGGCCACAACACCGGAGACGTAACGAGCTTCATAAATGCGGGTAAACGCGTTGGAGAAATTGTCCAGTCCGTCGGCCTTGGCGGTATCGCCGGTCATGGCAACAAACTGCACCTCAGGGTTTTCCTGAGCGGCACGTTTGCAGAAGGACTGATGGCCGTAAGAGTTGGTGATAACCAGCTTACAGCCCTGGTCGACCAGGTCGATGCAGGCATCATAGCAGGCTTCCGTTTCACCGACGGAATACTTCCAGATAACCTGGTCGCTGGTCAGGCCCAGAGAATCCATTGCGGTCTTGATGCCGTGAATATGAGCGGCAGTGTAGCCCTCATTTTCGTCGCCTACCAGAACAACGCCAACTTTGAAGGGCTTTTCCTCGGTTTTGCTGGTGTCGGTGGTACCGGTGCTGCTGCTGTTGCCGCAGGCGACCAGAGCCAGTGCCATTGCAAGAGCCAGGATCAGTGCAAGGAACTTCTTCATTCAAATTTCCTCCTTTAATATTTTGGGCACTATTAAATGAATGCTTCAATAATGCCGAATAATGGGTGATTACCCCAATATCCACATCATACAGGAAAGCTTGGAAAATTTCAACTTAAAATCCACTGAATCAAGAACTTTCTTTACGTTTGACAAATGCTGCGCCCACCGGGAAGAGAGTGCTGCTCCATTCGCAGAAAGTGAGGGCTCTGCCGATAGACGTTGCTAATGGCTGATAGGATTACATATGAACGGCCGTGCCAGTTTTGCCGGCAATGCCTTCCTTGGCTTTTTCCAGAAGTGTGATGAGCGCCGTGCGGCCGGGCTTGGACTGGGCGAACTTCACCGCGGCCTGCACCTTGGGCAGCATGGAGCCGGCGGCGAACTGGCCTTCGGCCTCATACCGCGCGGCCATCTCCGGCGTCAGGTCGGAGAGCCACTCTTCGTTGGGCTTGCGATAGTTGATGGCCACCTTCTCAACGGCGGTGAGAATGATGAGCATATCCGCGTCCAGCAGCTCAGCCATCATCTCGGAACCGAAGTCTTTATCAATGACAGCCGCCGCGCCGCGCAGGTGATTCCCCTCGGCGATCACGGGAATGCCGCCGCCGCCGCAGGCCACCACCACGGCGCCCGATTCGGAGAGAGACTTGATGCAGGGCGCTTCCACAATGCTCACAGGCTTGGGGGAGGCCACATACCGGCGATAGCCGCGGCCGGCGTCTTCCTTCATCAAATAGCCGGTCTTGGAAGCCACTGCCTCGGCCTCCTCCTTGCTGAGGAACTTGCCGATGGGCTTGGAGGGATCTTTAAAGGCGGGATCGTTGGCATCCACCACGGTCTGGGTGACGATGGTGCACACAGGCTTGTTCAGACCGCGGTTGAGCAGCTCTTCCCGCAGGGCGTTTTGCAGGTCATAGCCGATATAGGCCTGACTCATGGCGCCGCAGACGGACAACGGGGTGTTGCCCTGGGTGAGATCTTCATGGGTCAGAGCGGCCATGGCGTTATTGATGATACCCACCTGGGGGCCGTTGCCGTGGGCCACGATGACTTCGTTGCCCGCTTCGATGAGGTCCACGATGGCACGGGAGGTGGTCCGGACTGCTTCTGCCTGCTCAGGCAGGGTGGCGCCAAGGGCGTTGCCGCCCAGCGCGATAACGATACGTTTGCTCATATGTTTCTTACCTCTCTATCTACAAGATGCGGATAGCGGGAGCGTCTTTCTGGGCACTCCCGCTATCATCCGTTTGATCAGAACTTCTTGCGCTGATCTTCGGAAGCGTCCATGCTCATCAGAGCCCGTGAGGGATCCTTCACCTGAGACAGGAAGATCATAGCGGCAATGATATAAGGCTTGTAGGAAGCCTGCTTATACAGAGGAACCAGATAGCGGTCGAACACGGAGTTGTCCACTTCACCTTCGGGGCAGGACAGACCGGAAATGTCCGCGGGCAGGCAGTGCAGATACAGGGCCTTGCCGTTTTTGGTGGTCTTCATCAGATCCTCAGAGCAGGTCCAATCCTTATGCTGCGCGTTCTGCGCCAGCAGCTCTTTTTCCAGAGCGTCGATGCCGGCCTGGTCGCCCTTGGCATACAGCTTCGTGCGCTTTTCCATGGCGGCAAACGGTGCCCAGGACTTGGGATACACCACGTCCGCACCCTGGAAGGCGTCGGCCATGGAGTGGGTCTTGCGGAAAGAACCGCCGGTAGCGGCAGCGTTCTTCTTGGCAATCTCTTCCACCTCGGGCATAATCTCGTAGCCTTCGGGATGCGCCAGCACCACGTCCATACCGAAACGGGTGAACAGGCCCACAACGCCCTGAGGAACGGACAGGGGCTTGCCGTAAGAGGGAGAATAGGCCCAGGTCATAGCGACCTTCTTGCCCTTGAGGTTCTCCACACCGCCGAAGTAGTGGACGATGTGCAGCATATCGGCCATGCACTGCGTGGGGTGATCCACGTCGCACTGCAGGTTTACCAGCGTGGGGCGCTGTTCCAGAATGCCGTCACGATAGCCCTCTTCCAGAGCGTCCATGAAGGTCTTCTGATACTTGTGGCCCTCGCCGATATACATATCGTCGCGGATACCGATGACGTCAGCCATGAAGGAGACCATGTTGGCCGTTTCACGGACGGTTTCGCCGTGAGCGATCTGAGACTTCTTCTCATCCAGGACCTGCTCTTCCAGGCCCAGCAGATTGCAGGCGGAAGCGAAGGAGAAACGGGTACGGGTGGAATTGTCACGGAACAGGGAGATGCCCAAGCCGGAATCGAACACGCGGGTGCTCTTGTTGCGCTCACGCAGATCGCGCAGGGCGTCAGCCACCGTAAACACGGCGTCCAGTTCTTCATCGGTCTTGTCCCAGGTCCAGAAGAAGTCAGTCTTGTACATGCTATTGATGTGCAGCTTCTCCAGATGGCGGGCCAGTTCAACAGTCTTGCTCATAATCGATTACTCCTTATTATAAATATGTGTATGTATCGGCGTATGCGAAAAGGGGGAAAGGTACGGGAAACGGGCGTTTCCCGTACCCAGTGAGTTTCTTACTTGATGTCGTTGTCGGTGAGGGTGGCGCGGAACTGGGTCACATCGGCGGTCTTGTTCTCGGACTTGTAAAGACCGGGGACAGCGGCGTACAGCGCGGCGCAGATCACCAGATCCTGCTTCCAGGTGATCTCATTGGGGGCGTGTGCCTGGGACTCGGCGCCGGGGCCAAAGCCCACGCAGGGGATGCCGTAGCGGCCCTGGATGGACACGCCGTTGGTGGAGAAGGTCCACTTGTCGGTGAGGGGACGGCCTTCACGCGTTGCCTTGGCGGCCTCGTCGGCGTACAGACGCTTGTCACCGAACAGACCGTGGTGGGCGTCGATGAGGGCCTGGACATGAGCGGCGGATTCCTTGTTGATCCAGGTGGGGAAGTAGCACTCGGTCTCATAGACCTCGCCGGTCCATGCCGGACGGTCATACATGTACATGGAAACCTTCACGTCGTCACCGTACTTCTTCACATTGGGCAGATCGCGGATCTCCTGCAGGCAGGAATCCCAGGTCTCGCCTGCGGTCATGCGGCGGTCGATGGAGATGGCGCAGCTGTCCGCCACCGCGCAGCGGGAAGGAGAGGTGTAGAAGATCTGAGAGGTGGTGCAGGTGCCGCGACCCAGGAAACGGGCGTCTTCAAAATGCTCGGGATTGTATTTGGGATCCAGCATCTTCACAAGACCCTTGATCTCCACGGAATCGTCGGTGGGGTTTTCGTTCAGCGCGCGCACATCCTGGAGAATGTCGGCCATCTTATAAATGGCGTTGTCGCCCCGCTCGGGAGCGCTGCCGTGGCAGGACACACCGCGCACGTCCACGCGGATCTCCATACGGCCGCGGTGACCGCGGTAAATGCCGCCGTCGGTGGGCTCAGTGGAAATGACGAACTCGATCTTCTCCTTGGCTTCGGGGAAGAACTTGTTGACGATGTACTGCCAGCACATACCGTCACAGTCTTCTTCCTGAACGGAACCCACCACCATCATTTTGTAGCCGGCAGGGATCAGGTCCAGATCCTTCATGATTTTCACGCCGTACGCTGCGGAGGCCATGCCGCCTTCCTGGTCGGAGCCGCCGCGGCCATAAATGATATCATCGGTCTCGTAGCCTTCATAGGGATCCTTTTCCCAGTTGGCACGGTTGCCGATGCCAACGGTGTCGATATGAGAGTCGATGGCAATGATCTTGTCGCCCTCGCCCATCCAGCCGATGACGTTGCCCAGACCGTCGAACTCCACCTTGTCGTAGCCCAGCTTCTTCAGCTCTTCGGCAATGCGTCTGACCACGCCCTCTTCCTCGCAGGATTCAGAGGGGATGGCAATCATATCACGCAGGAACTTCACCATATCGGGTTTGTAGGCTTCCGCCGCTTTTTTGATAGCTTCAAAGTCCATAGTGTACCTCCGTTAATGTAAAATAAACAAAATGATGGTTGTGATGCCCTTTGTTTTCTACTCCTATGATAACATATCCCTTTCAAAAGTCAAACAAAAATTTATGAACCCTAAAAATTTTTTTGGGAAAAAGATTGATTTCTTTCTGAATTGTGATATGATAAGAGGGAAAAAAACGGGAGAGGTGACGGAATGGAAGCAAGAAAGCTGAAAATGCTGGAACAGCTGGCAGTGGGAATTGCCGCCCAATTCGGCAGCAAGTGCGAGGTGGTGATCCACGACGTCAGCAGCAATCACCCGGATCATTCCATCGTGGCCATTGAAAACGGCTATATTTCAGGACGCAGGGTAGGCGACGGCGCCTCCCAGATCGTGCTCGATCAGCTGGCACAGCAGGACGCGCAGCCGCAGGATCATCTGTGCTATCTCATGCGGACGCCCGACGGCAAGATCCTCAAGTGCTCGTCGCTGTATATCCGCAACAGCAAGGGGAAGGTCTCGGCCATTTTCAGCATCAACTATGACGTGTCGGGTCTGACCATGGTGCAAAACGAACTCTGCGCCCTGCTGGATACCCGCGATAAGGATCTGACAGAACCGGAGAAGATCATCAACGTCAACAGCGTTCTCGACGAGCTTATCGAACAGTCGGTGGCCAAGGTGGGAAAGCCGGTGGCGCTTATGAACAAAGAGGATAAGGTCAGGGCCATTCAGTTCCTGAACCAGAGCGGCGCCTTCCTCGTGACCAAATCCGGCGACAAAGTGGCAAAATACTTCGGTATTTCCAAATATACACTGTACTCTTACATTGATAATAAACAACAGGAGGAGAAACGACATGATTGATTTGACCATCAACAAAAACGGCCTGGCGCACAATATCCAGAAGGCGAAGGAAAACAACATCATTATCCCCACCATCGCTCAGATGCAGAACCCCGATTTGATCCCCGAGAAGATCAAGGCCAAGCTGAAGGATACCGGGCTGTGGGACGTGAACCCCGTCAACCTGTTCCGTATTTCCTGGCACAACGAAGCGAAGGAAAAGGGCGGTCTGTTCCAGGCAGTCCCCAACTATGTGGAGATCCCCAGCGAGCTCTCCGGCGTGCCCTGTCGCATCGTGGCCATGGCCGGCAAGTGGTTCCCCACCGGCTGCCATAAGGTGGGCGCTTCCTTCGGCTGCCTGGCTCCCCGTCTGGTGACCGGTCAGTTCGACGCCACCTATCATCACGCTGTTTGGCCCTCCACCGGCAATTACTGCCGCGGCGGCGCTTTCAACTCCAAGCTCCTGGCCTGCGAGTCCGTGGCCATCCTACCCCAGGATATGTCCAAGGAGCGTTTTGACTGGCTCAAGACCATCGCCGGCCAGATCATCGCCACCCCCGGCTGCGAGTCCAACGTCAAGGAGATCTTCGATAAGACCTGGGAACTGAAGAAGGATCCCACCATGATGATCTTCAACCAGTTCGCCGAGATGGGCAACCCCCTGTGGCACTACAATGTCACCGGCTACGCTCTGAGCGATCTGTATGAAGCCATCAAGAAGCCCGGCGACAACTTTGCCGGCGCCTGCTTCACCTCCGGTTCCGCCGGCACCATGTCCGCCGGCGACCTGCTGAAGGATCGCTATCCCCGCCTGAAGCTGGCTGTGGGCGAAGCCCTGCAGTGCCCCACCATCCTGGACAACGGCTTCGGCGGACACCGGATCGAGGGTATCGGCGACAAGCACATTCCCTGGATTCACAACGTGAAGAACACCGATATGGTCATCGACATCGACGACGAGGATTCCCAGCGCCTGCTGCGCCTCTTCAACACCGAAGACGGCCGCAAGTACCTGAAGGAAGAACTGCACCTCGCCGACGAGCTGATCGAGAAGCTGTCCTGGCTGGGCATCTCCGGCATCGCCAATGTGCTGTGCTGCATCAAGATGGCCAAATACTACGAGCTCACCGAGCATGACGTGGTGGCCACCGTTCTCACCGACTCCGCTGTGATGTATAAGTCCCGTATCGACGAACTCAACGAGATGCACGGCGCTTACAACACGGTGGAAGCCTCCAAGGACCACGCGCTGCACATGCTGGGCCTCAAGACCGACAACATGATGGAGCTGTCCTACGCCGAGCGCAAGCGTGTCCACAACCTGAAGTACTACACCTGGGTGGAACAGCAGGGCATGACCGTGGAAGAGCTTAACGCCCAGTGGTACGATACCAAGGACACTTGGGACGCCGTCCACGCCGAAGCCAAGGAACTCGACGTCCTCATCAACGAGTTTAATGAGGCCACCGGCCTGCTGAAGACTCTGTAAAAAAAGAAAAGCGCCTGCAAAGGCAGAAAAGCGGGGCAGGTGATTCCTGCCCCGCTTATTATTTAATAAGGAGTAACTGTGATGCGTAACGTAAAATACGGAAAATGCGTCCGCTGCGGCAAGACCTATGAGGCGGTGCCGGATCTCACCACCTGCACCTGCGGCGGCATTCTGGATATCGTCTATGACTACGACTACATCAAGACCGTTCTCACCAAGGAAAAGCTCTCCAAACGGGAAAACCGCTCCATGTGGCGTTACCGCGAGCTGCTGCCCGTGGAGGAGACCACGCCGGACACCCCCCTGCGGGTGGGCTGGAGCCCTCTGTATGAAGAGCCGAGACTGGCCCAGATGCTGGGCATCAAGAAGCTGTGGATCAAGGACGACGGGCAGAACCCCACCGCGTCTTTGAAGGACCGTGCCTCCGCCATGGCGGTGGCCAAGGCCATGGAAGCCGGCGCCAAGACCATCGCCTGCTCCTCCACCGGCAACGCGGCCTCTTCTCTGGCGGGCAATGCCGCCGCCGCGGGCCTCAAGACCTACATCTTTGTGCCCGAGCGCGCCCCCAAGGGCAAGGTGGCACAGCTGATGATCTTCGGCGCCAACGTGATCTCCGTCAAGGGCAACTATGAAGATACCTTCAAGATGTCCGCCGAAGCCATCGACAAATACGGCTGGTACAACCGCAACGCCGCCATCAACCCCTACCTCTCCGAAGGCAAAAAGACCGTGGCACTGGAGATCGCCGAGCAGCTGAACTGGGAGATGCCCGACTATTTGGCCATCTCCGTGGGCGACGGCTGCACCATCGCGGGCGTCTGGAAGGGCTTTAAAGACCTGTACGCCATCGGCTTTATCGACAAGCTGCCCAAGCTTCTCTCCGCCCAGTCTCTGGGCTGCTATCCCCTCAACCGCGCCATTCAGACCGGAGAAGCATGGGAGCCTATGGAGGAGAACACCATCGCCGACTCCATTTCCGTGGGCGTGCCCCGCAACGCCGACAAGGCGCTGATGGCCATCCGGGAATCAGACGGCATCGCAGTGAACGTGTCCGATGAAGAGATTCTGGATGCCCAAAAGCTGTTGGGCCGCACCTGCGGCGTCTTCGGCGAACCAGCCGGCGTCACCGGTGCCGCGGCGCTGAAAAAAGCCTGTGAGGAGGGTCTCATCCCCGCCGACGCCACCGTGGTGTCCGTGGTGACGGGCAACGGCCTCAAGGACGTGGCCAACGCCATCAAGTCCGCCGGCGAGCCCCTTCACATTGCGCCTGATCTGGAGCTGATGGTGGAAGAGTTCAAAAAGCGCGGCGTGACCGTGGAATAAACGCACTCCTTACTGTTTTCAAAAAGCGCGTCATCCCTCACAGGGATGGCGCGCTTTTTCACGAAAAAGGGAGGAAAAACAAAATAAGTCGGGACTGGAAAAAACAGGCCGTTTGCATTATAATAGCCGTAATACCATCAGGAGGAAGAATATATGGAAGAAACAAGAAGCTTCGGCTATATCTGTCCGCACTGCGGCAAGAGCGTCATCGGACAGCGCAGCCGTTTTTCTTTGCTGGCGGCCGCGGCCGATATAGAATGCGAGTGCGGCAAGAGCTCCATGCAGGTGGAGACGGACGGGCAGAAATTCCGCTTTTGGGTGCCCTGCGGCTTTTGCGGCAAGACCCATCAGGGGGAGTGCGACGCCAAAATGCTGCTGGAAGGCAAGGGAATCGGCCTTTCCTGTCCGGAGACCAAGCAGTTTTGCTGCTACGCCGGGGAAAACGGCCGGGTGGAGAGCGCCATGCACGAGCTGGAGGTTTTGGCCGAGAAGGAGAAGTCCCAGAAGGACGACGCCTTTGCCGACAGCCTTGTGATGTATGAGGTGCTCTCCGAGGTGAAGGACATCGCCGCAAGAGATGGCATCTCTTGCACCTGCGGCAGTCACGACTATGCCATCCAGGTGCGCCACGCCGCCGTGGATCTGGTGTGTAAAAGCTGCGGCGGCAAGCTGCGGGTGCCCGCCGCCACAGACGAGGATCTGGATACCCTATGCTGCCAGATGACCTTGCAGATCAAGGGCCAATGAGTACGCTCATCACCTTTGCCATTTTCATCGCCGCCATGCTCACCTGTCTTGTGACGGGTATCCACATGGTGTTTCCCATCTTGCTGGGGCTGGCCATGTTTTCTTTTCTGGGCTGGAGGGGAGGCTTCGCACCCCGGCGGCTGGCCGCCATGGCGTGGGACAAGGGAAAAAAAGTCCTTGTGGTGATACGCATTTTCGTCTTCATCGGCGCCATCACCGCCTTGTGGCGCTCCTGCGGCACCATCGCGTTTTTCATCTATTACGGCATTCGGATCATCACGCCGCCGCTGTTTGTACTGGTGACTTTTCTGCTGACGGCACTGATCTCCTTTGCGCTGGGCACCTCCCTGGGCGTGGTGAGTACGGCGGGCATCATCCTTATGGCGCTGGCCCGTTCCGGCGGCGTCAGTGAACTGGTGACGGCCGGGGCCATTCTGTCGGGGGCGTATTTCGGAGACCGATGTTCTCCCGCCTCTTCCAGCGCAAGCCTCGTGGCGGCGGTGACGGAAACCTCGCTATACGATAATCTCAAGACCATGCTCAAAACCGGCCTTTTGCCGCTAGGCGTTACCACGCTGTTCTACGGCGTCCTTTCGATGCTGCACCCCATCGTGGCGGTGGACGAGAAAATGATGCAGGCGCTGGCAGCTGCTTTTCGCATTACGCCGTGGGCACTGCTGCCGGCGGTGCTGATGATGCTTCTGCCGCTTTTAAAGGTGCCCATCCGCCATGCCATGGGCTGGAGCGTTTTGTCGGCGGCCGTTGTGACGCTGCTGGTGCAGCGCATGGATGTGTGGGAGATGCTCAAAGCCGTTGTGATGGGTTACGTTCCGGCGGATGCGCAGATGGCCCGCATTGTCTCCGGCGGCGGCCTCGTTTCCATGTGGAAGCCGGCGCTGCTGGTCTTTACCACGGCGCTTTACTCCGGGATCCTGGACGGCACCGGCGTCATGCGGCCCTTGCAGAAGAAACTGGAAAAACCGGCGGAGAAGTGGGGATTGTTCCCTGTGATGACGGCGATGAGCCTGCTGTGCGGCATGGCCTTTTGCAACCAGAGCATCGTGGTGATGATGGCACAGCAAACAATGGATAAACTATACGCGGCCCAGGGCGCGTCGCAAAGCGAGGAAGCCATCGACATAGAGAACTCCGGCATCCTGCTTTCGGCGGCGATCCCGTGGAACATCGCGTGCAGCATTCCGCTGTCCATGCTGGGCGTGGGCGCGGGGGCAGTGCCTTACGCGATGCTGCTGTTTTTGACACCGCTTTGCTGGGGCCTTACCAAAAAATATGTTTACCCGAGCCGAAAAACGGCTCTGAAGGAGAATGTTCCATGATTACGCTTTTGTCAAAATGGCTGATCCCGCACCGGGATCAGGTGGACGATCCTGCCGTGCGCCAGGCTTACGGTACATTGTGCGGCATAGTGGGCATCGCGCTGAACCTTCTTTTATTTGCCGGGAAATTCTTTTCCGGTACCATCAGCGGATCCATCGCCATTACCGCCGACGCCTTCAACAACCTGTCGGACGCCGGCTCTTCCGTGGTGACGCTCATCGGTTTCAAACTCTCCGGCCGCAAGGCCGACACAGGCCACCCCTTCGGTCACGGACGGATGGAATACCTCTCGGGCCTTATCGTGGCGGGACTTATTATCATTATGGGTATTGAACTGGGCAAATCCTCGCTGACAAAGATCCTGCACCCGGCGGCGGTGGAATTCAGCCTTTTGTCCGTGGGCATTTTGGCGGTATCTATCTGCGTCAAGGTGTATATGAGCATCTATAACCGCCATGTGGGAAAGAAGATCCACTCCGCCGCCATGGCCGCCACGGCCATCGACAGCCTCAGCGACACGGCGGCCACCACGGCCGTCCTGATCGCCACGCTGGTGGCCAAATGGACGGACTGGCAGATCGACGGCTGGGTGGGTATCATGGTGGCTCTGTTCATCCTGTACGCAGGCTGGCGCGCCGCCAAGGAGACACTGGATCTGCTGCTGGGACAGCCGCCGGAGGAAGCGTTTGTGCGCCAGATCATCGCCATTGTGATGAACCATCCCCATATCATCGGTATGCACGATCTGGTGGTGCATGACTACGGCCCGGGCCGGCTGATGATCTCCCTCCACGCGGAGGTGCCCGCCGAGGGCGACATCATGGAACTCCATGACGAGATCGACAATGCCGAAAGAGGGCTTGCCGAGAAGCTGAACTGCCACGCGGTGATCCATATGGACCCGGTGATCACCAATGACAACGGCGCCACCGCCGCCGTCAAGGAAAAAGTTTGCGGGGCAGTGAAAGACCTGGACTCCCACATTAAAATCCATGACTTCCGCATGGTCACCGGCCCCACCCACACCAATGTGATCTTTGACGCTGTGGTGCCCTTCGAGTTCCGTATGACCAACCAGGAAACGGAGGAGAAGATCCGCGCCGCGGTGCGGGGCCTGGAGGGAAACTACTTCGCCGTGGTCAACGTGGAAAATTCTTTCAGCGAGATCCTATAAATAAAAGATCCGCCCGGGCCAAAGGCACGGGCGGAGAAAGCAATTTTGCAGCAGGGGAGAGAAAGATCACTGCCATGTCTCCCAGATCTCGGGATGATAGCCTACCGTGGCGTCCTTGCCGTTGCGGACCACCGGGGTGTTGAACAGCTCCGGATACACTAAAAGCTTTTCCTCGGCAGCCTCGGGCGTGATATACGCCATGAAGAGCTCTTCGTAAGCGCGGCAGTTTTTGTTCACCAGTGCGTCATAGCCCACCTTGGCTTTGACGCTGCGGTACTCTCCGGAGGAGAGCCCCTTGGACACCATATCCACATACTGATATTTGATGCGGCGCTCCTTGAACCAGCGCTCGGCCTTTTTGGAATCAAAGGATTTGGAAGAACCAAAGATCTGAATATTCATAGCGTTACTCCTTAATGAGTTGGAATGGAGGATTTATGATGACAGAGTCAATTCAAAAACTGAAAGAATGGGTGGATGGCAGCCGCAACATCGTCTTCTTCGGCGGCGCAGGCGTGTCCACCGAAAGCGGCATTCCCGATTTTCGCAGCGTGGACGGATTGTATCACCAGCAGTTTCCCTATCCGCCCGAGGAGATGCTCAGCCACTCCTTCTATATGGAACACAAAGAGGAATTTTTTGACTTCTACCGGCAGAAAATGCTCTGCCTCACCGCGCGGCCCAACGCCGCCCACCTAAAATTGGCCCAGTGGGAGCGGGAGGGGAAGCTCAAAGCGGTCATCACCCAGAACATCGATGGTCTGCACCAGGAAGCCGGCAGCGAAGAGGTGCTGGAGCTCCACGGCAGCGTGCGGCGCAATTACTGCGAGCGCTGCCACCGCGCTTGGCCGGTGGAGAAGATCGCCCAAAGCACCGGCGTCCCCTGCTGCGACTGCGGCGGCGCCATCAAACCGGATGTGGTGCTGTATGAAGAGAGTCTCAACGAAAGGATCATGGACAAGGCCGCGGCCTACATCAGCCGGGCCGACGTGCTGATTATCGGCGGGACCTCTCTTGTGGTCTACCCCGCGGCGGGCCTGATCCGTTATTACGGCGGCCACAAGCTGGCGGTGGTGAACAAAACCGACGTGGGCAACGTGGGCGCAGATCTGGTGATCACCTGCCCTATCGGCGCTATCTTTTCCCAACTTTGACGGTTTCTATCAGTATAGCGCGGCGGGGAAGAAATGTAAACCGTACCCCTTGAAGTCGATACGGAAAATTATTTGCAAGATAAATAATTAGCCGATTCACAACTAAGGGGAAAAAGACGGAAAAATCCCGGGCGCACCTCCTTGATTTTGCAAGAATAAGGTGATATACTTGCAAATTAGAGGATGAAAGGAAAAGGAGGCCTGTTTTTTATGTCCATCAATCAGATTTCAAAAGAGGAATACTGCCGCATTACGCCGCAGATTGAGTCGTTGCTGAGCCGGTGGAGCGACCACAGTTACATAGAGCCCGAGCTGTATGAAAAGTATGACGTAAAGCGGGGCCTGCGAAACGCCAACGGACGCGGCGTTCTGGCCAGTCTCACGCGCATCTCCGAGGTCAAGGGCTACACGGTGGATGATGTGGATACCATCCCCTGCGAGGGCGTGCTCTACTACCGGGGCATGGACGCGCGGGATCTGGTGGGCGGCACCATGAAGGATCACCGCTTTGGCTTTGAAGAGACGTTTTATCTGCTCCTTTTCGGCGATCTGCCCACGCAGGAGCAACTCGCAGAGTTCCGAAAGATGCTGGCGGACTATCAGAGCCTGCCAAAAAACTTCGTCCGTGACGTGGTGATGAAAGCACCCACCAAGGACATGATGAACACGCTGGCCCGCAGCATTCTGACGCTGTACTGCTATGACGACAAGGCCAACGACACCAGTCCTGCCAATGTGCTGCGCCAGTGCCTGCAGCTGACGGTGAACACCCCTCAGCTGGCCATTTACAGCTATCTGGCCTACCGCAACACGGAGGGCGACGGTCTTTATCTCCATGCGCCCAAGCCGGAACTGTCCATGGCGGAGAACATTCTTTACCTCCTGCGGGAGGACCGGCAGTACACCGCCAAGGAGGCCCAGGCGCTGGATGTGGCGCTGATCCTCCACGCCGACCACGGCAGCAACAACTCCACCTTTACCAACCATGTGGTGGGCTCCTCCGGCACCGACACCTATTCGGTGATGGCAGCGTCCCTCTGCTCCTTGAAAGGCCCTCGCCACGGCGGCGCCAACATCAAGGCCATGGAAATGATGAACGAGCTCAAAGGCAAGCTGGACGACTGGAAGGACGAAGACGCGGTGCGGGCGTATCTCACCGATGTGATGAACAAGAAAGCTTTTGACGGCAGCGGCCTGATCTACGGCATGGGCCATGCGGTCTATTCACTGTCCGATCCCCGGGCTGAGGTGCTGCGGGATTATGTGGCACAGGTGTCCGAAGAAAAGGGACGCGGCGACGAGATGGCGCTTTACCGCACGGTGGAGCGCATCGCAAAAGAGCTGCTCACCGGCCGCACCAGCCGCCCGGTGGCGGTGAACGTGGACTTTTACAGTGGCTTTTTGTATGATATGCTGGCGCTGCCAACAGAGCTGTTTACGCCTTTGTTCGCCATTTCCCGTATGGCCGGGTGGAGCGCGCACCGGATGGAGGAGCTGTCGGTGGACACCAAGATCATCCGCCCCGCCTGCAAGTGCATCGAAAAGCGCAGGCCGTATATCCCCATGGATCAGCGGTAAGAGCGAGTAACACCGCGCGGCGCCGGACGGGGTCCGACGCCGCGCGGTGTTTGTAAAAAATCGCCTTTGCCCCCTTGACAAATGCGGCAGGAATGGTATAATAAGCAAGCATTCGATTTGAGGGGCCCTTCGCGAGTGTGCTGGAACAGGCAGACAGGCAAGCTTGAGGTGCTTGTGTTCGATAGGACGTGTGGGTTCAAGTCCCATCACTCGCACCATCCCCTCAACCGATGTGAGAAGAATAACGTACGCGCGAGTGGTGGAATTGGCAGACTCGCTAGATTCAGGTTCTAGTGTCCATTACGGACGTGCGGGTTCAAGTCCCGCCTCGCGCACCATTCTTCTTAACTTCATATTGATACGCGCGAGTGGTGGAATTGGCAGACTCGCTAGATTCAGGTTCTAGTGTCCCCTACGGACGTGCGGGTTCAAGTCCCGCCTCGCGCACCAATTTATAAAGATAATGGAAGAATTCAAACCATGATGGTTTGAATTCTTTTATTATTTTTATTCTTATGGTATACTCAGTTCAGATTATTTATGAACAGGGAGGTGAACTGATGCTTAATAGTAATGAGTTTGATTTATGGGCGGACGATTATGATAAAAGCGTTGATCTCAGCGAAGAAGCAAATGAATACCCGTTTGCCGGGTACAAAAATGTATTAAGAACAATCTATGGCATCATAAAAAGCGGGAACGGAAAGAATATTCTTGATGTTGGCTTTGGAACTGGGATTCTATCAAAAAAGCTATATGACGAGGGATGCTCCATTTGCGGAATTGACTTTTCACCAAAGATGATTGAAATCGCAAAACAGAAAATGCCGAATGCTATGTTTATTCAACATAATTTCACGCAAGGAATGCCTGTCTTTCCATTTGATGAAACGTTTGATTTTATTGTTTGTACATATGCGATCCATCACTTAGACGATTCACAGAAAATTAGGCTAATCAAAGAATTGACCGATCTTCTATCCACGGGCGGCAAAGTACTAATTGGCGATGTTGCTTTTGAGACGATAAATGATATGGAAAAGTGTAAAGCACAATGCGGGAGTAAATGGGATAATGATGAGATATATCCGGTTCTTGAAGTATTAAAGTCTGCATTTCCTTCTATGCAATTTAAAAAAATATCATTCTGCTCGGGAGTGCTCTCCTTCGCTAAATAAGCATAATCAGAATCTGCATCTAAATTGAGCAAATGACACAACTAAAAAAGCAACATGTCAGGATTTGAACCTGCATGTTGCTTTTTGTTTTTTGCACGATATACTAAAACAAAGTGATTCATATTTGACGGAGGAAAATATTATGAAAAGGTCAATGATGCAAGCTTATGTAAAAGGAAGCAGAGAGGCTGTAAAACTGTATATAAATGCTTTTAATGCCACGTTAGGATATAACGTAAAAAGCCCTGATGGTACATTTTATCATTCAGAACTTGATATTTGTGGTCATACCTTAGCGGTAGCCGAGGCGAATGATGGCATGGATGATAGGATTACAGGCAATACAATGCAGTTTTGCCTTCATTATGGCAAGGGAAACGAAGATATGGTTCAACAGGCGTATGAGATACTTAAGGAAGGGAGCAAAATTCTATTTCCGTTAGGTTCATGCGAATTTAGCCCACTGTGTGCAGACTTTATTGATAAGTTTGGCATCAGATGGTGTCTTTTCGTGTAATTGATTCTACAGATATAAGCATTTTGAATCATAATGTCCTGCATCTAAATTGAGCAAATGACACAAAAGCACCCTTGCGGTGCTTTTTAATTTTCTAAAAGTGCCGCTGCTACGCGCCAAGCGATGCCGGAGCGGATAGGAAAGAGCGCTGCGCCGGATGCTTACCCAAAGGAAGAAGACAGATAAGATAAAACCGTTTTGAGGCATAAGCTTCAAAACGGTTTTGCTTTTTCATAAAGGAAAGGTCAGAGGAAACATCATTTTCAAGCGCGGCGGACGATCTCGTCGTATTCCCGGCGCAGCGTCTGCCCCTCCTGGTCGGCGGTATGGTACATATCGTTGAGACGGTGCATGATGGCTTCGATCTGCGCGCGGGTGTTTTCCACACGGGCCTGGGAATCGTGGATGCGGTCCAGAACCGCCCAGTCGGCAAATACGCCGTCAAAGATGTAGTCCGCAAAGCGGAGAAAGCCGTCGATCTGGATCTGAAAGTCGGCGTAGACGGTCACATCCGCGAGCTCTGTGCGGAAGCGCCGCAGGCACGCTTGCAGACCGTTCACCAGACTCTGGGCCTGGTCCAGATGGCTGTGCTTGACAACGTCGGAAATAAAGCCACCGCCCAGCAGATCCCAGGTGCCCCAGCCTTCGGCGCTGCCCAGTTCGCTTTGGATGGCTTCGATCTGCGAAAGGCACGCGCTGCCCGCATCCATGGCCTCGGCCGCTTCACGCATCTGGGCGGAAAGGTCTGCCATGCGCCGCTCGCATTGCAGCAGCCGCGCGGCCGATGCTGGCGCGTTGGCTTTGAGCCAGGCCGCCTTCTCTGAGAGCAGACGCTCATAGGCGGCGTCGCAGTCGCCCAGGGAGCGCAGTTCTTCTTCCAGCGATCGCCGCTCCTGCACGATGTCCTCGAGCTGGCGCACGGCCGCGTCGTGCTTGGCCGCGGCCGCGTAGGCCTCCGCGCGTTCCTTGTCCAACCGCTCTTCCCGGCGCCCCAGCGCCTCGTAAAAGAAAGAGGCCAGGGAATTTTGCTCCAGCCGGACCACATCGTATTCCTCTTTCTGGCGGATCTGACGCAGCGCGGCTTCGTTGGCGGAAAGATCGTGTTCCTGCCGGGAAAGCTCCGCCAGCATCCGGGCAATCTTTTGCCGGCGAGCGGATTTTTCCTGTAATTGCCGCAGTTGTTCTTCAAAATCAGTTGTCATGGCAGTGTCTCCTTGTCGGTTTGTTCGTCCGCGGGAAGCGGGCGTTTAAAAAGTTTGGATAGGGCGTTTTTCCAGTCGGTTTCCATTAAAAACAGGGAAGAGAGCATCAGCGCCGCACCCACATAGCCACGAGGCGGCAGGATCTCATGGGCAAAAAGAAACGCTACGATGGAAGAGAAAACGGGCTCCAGCGTGAAAATGAGCCCTACATGACTGGCGGAGGTATACTGCTGCTGCACCGTGGTGACCACAAAAGCAACGCCGGAGCAGAAAATGGACAAAAACAGTGCCGCGCCCCACACCACCGGCGTGGTTGGAAAATGAGGCTTTTCAAAAATGAGGGACAGCACCAGCATGATAACGCCCACCACTCCCAGGTTATAGACGCCCAGCTGCAAAGCGTTGACCTCTTCCTTGGCCACGGCGGTCTCAGTCACCAGAAGGTCCGCCGCGTAGGCCACCGCGCAGATCAGACAGATCAGATCGCCGGGGGCGGGGCGAAACTGTTCGTTCAGCGTCAGAAGTCCCAGCCCCACAAGACACAGGGATAGGGGGAGGATCAGCCGTTTTTCCGGTATCTGGTGCTTGAAAATAAAAGCCAGCAACGGTGTAAACACCACCGGCAGCGAACAGATAAACCCGGCGTTGGAGATGGAGGTATACATTACCCCGTAGGTACAGCCCAGATACGCGCTGGCAAGGCACAGCCCTATCAGGACGCTGTATTTCAGCGTGATACGGTTCACATGGCGTACTTTGGGGAACAATACCGCGTACAGGAAGGCGAAAGCGATGAGAAACCGCATGGCGTTGAGGGTCAGCGGGCCCATCTGCGCCAGACACAGATCCATCAGATAGTAGGAGACGCCCCAGAAAAGCGTCACCAATACCAGCAGATAATCCGCTTTTTTTTGCCGATTCAACCTTGTTTCCCCCTCCCTTTTTTTTCATTCTATCATACAGCCGATGCGGTGTCAAAGCGCAAACGGCACAGTTGAAAAAGAAACGGAGGATAGCTCCTCCATCTCTTTTGTAAAGGTCGGACGTCCTGCTTACAGTGCCGAGAAACCGGCCAGCAGCGTGTTCATGGAGGCCGCATCGGAATAAGTCAGCATGATGCAGGCCATCCGGTCTCCTATTTTTTTGATAAGAGCCGTCTGATTTATGCTGGTGCCGTTGGTTTCCATCGTATAGGAAAGCTCCTTAAAGGTGATACCGCATACGTCACGGGTGGTAGGTTCGTTAAAGGTTGCGGAAACATTCAAGCCGTTAAACTGCTGTTTCAGCGCGGCAATGTACTGCTCTTCTGTGGTGCCGGAGAGTGCCAGCTGTTCCGCCAGGATCACCACGTTGCCGACAGTGCCGCCATCCGCCACATCCACGGCCAGCATCTCATAAACCGTGCTGATGTTGGCGTAGTCCAGCATTTTCTGGCCTTCGGCGGAGTCCTTATACAGGGCTTTGGCCCCGGCCTGCATCATGCTGTTGATCTCGTCGTCGGATGCCATGACCATGTTTTCGCTCGGCGTATACTTCAGACCCAGCCACTCGCTGGTATACTCTGTGTCAGTCCGTGTACCGGGCGCGTACTCCTTCTCCTGCACCACGGTCTGCGTACTGGCGGAGGCGTCAGAACCGGCGGAGGTGCCGGAGGTTTCGGAAGAAGCTGCTTTTCCGCAGCCGGACAAAGCGGCGCAGAGCATCATGCAGGCCAGACAAACACACCCTATTTTTCTCATCACAATTCCTCTCTTTCCTCATTCAAAAAACAAAACGATACCATACTATATTAAATACCGATACCCACTATACCAGATTGTCAAATTCTGTCAAGTTCGGTATGGAATGCTCCAGTATGGAAGCAGGATGGGACACTGATAAAATGAAATAAGATTTTCTAATATAAAATATATTGAGAAACTATTTTACTTATACTTACTTTTGGGATACAATAAAGTAGCTGTGTTTGCGGCAAATGAATCAACACTTCTGGAAAGGATGTTATAAAATATGACTAAGCATTGCGCCATCGTGGGTATCAACTGGGGCGACGAGGGGAAGGGCCGTATGGTCGACCTCATTGCCAGGGATTATGATGTGGTCGTCCGCTATCAGGGCGGCAGCAACGCCGGGCACACCGTGGTCAACGAGTACGGCAAGTTCGCGCTGCACCTGATCCCCTCCGGTATTTTCTCCAAGGGCGTCATCAACGTGCTGGGCAACGGCGTGGTGGTGAACCCGGAGAGCCTGTGGGGCGAGATCGAGTCTTTGCGGGCGGCGGGGGTTTCCGTCACACCGGAGAATCTGAAAATCTCCGACCGGGCCACCATCGTGTTCCCTTACCACATCCGTATGGATCAGCTGGAGGAACAGCGGCTCAAGGACAAGAAGTACGGCTCCACACTGCGGGGCATTGCGCCGGTCTACTCCGACAAGTATCAGAAGAAGACCATCATGATGGGCGAGCTGCAATATCCCGCCTATCTGGAAAAGCGTCTGAAATCCATCCTGGACTGGAAAAATCTCATTATCACCGGTGCTTATGGGGCGGAGCCCTCTTCCTACGACGAAACGCTGTCATGGATCAAGGAGTATGGCGGCAAGCTGGCGCCCTTCCTGTGCGACGCCACGCAGGTGCTGACCCAGGCGGAAAAAGACGGCAAGCGCATCCTCTTTGAGGCCCAGCTGGGCGCTCTGCGGGACATCGACTTCGGTATTTTCCCCTATACCACCTCTTCTTCCACCATTGCCGGTTTCGCTTGCAGCGGCTCCGGTATTCCCGGCAGCCGTGTGGACCGCGTGGTGGGCGTGGTGAAGGCTTACTCCACCTGCGTAGGGGAGGGCCCCTTCACTGCCGAGTGGCAGGGAGAAGAGGCGGAGAGGCTCCGCCAGGCCGGCGGCGAATACGGCGCTTCCACGGGCCGGCCTCGCCGGGTGGGCCCCATTGACCTGGTGGCTACCCGCTATGGCTGCACCATCCAGGGCGCTACCGAGATCGCGCTGACCAAGCTGGACGTGCTGTCCTATATGGAGGAGATCCCCGTGTGCGTGGCCTATGAGATCAATGACAAACGCACGGAAGAGTTCCCCTTCCCGGCGCTGCTGGATGCGGCCAAGCCCGTCTATGAGACGCTCAAGGGCTGGAACTGCGACATCAGCAAGATCCGCACCTTTGAAGAGCTGCCCAAAGAAGCGCAGGAGTATGTGCTCTTTGTGGAGCGCGGCATTGGCTGCCCCATCACCTACGTCTCCGTGGGCGCCGGGCGTGACGAGCTGATCCGCCGGTAAGACTGGCACACGTTTTCAAATGGATATTTCAGCTTTGGCCCACGGTTGCCGTGGGCCAAAGTGACGTTGACACACGAATAGGAGCAAACATCGTAATGAAACCTGTTTATGAAACGCCTTTGGCGTCCCGCTATGCCTCCGGGGAGATGCTGCATCTTTTTTCCCCGGACTGCCGCTATGAAACGTGGCGCAAGCTTTGGGTGGAGCTGGCCCGTGCCCAGCAGCAGTTGGGACTGCCCATTACAACCGAGCAGGTAAAGGAGCTGGAAGAGCATATTGCCCCCATCAACTACGACGTGGTGGCGGCGCGGGAAAAAGAAGTCCGCCACGACGTGATGGCTCATATCTACGGCTTTGGCGAAATGGCGCCGGGGGCTCGGGGCATTATCCATCTGGGAGCCACCAGCTGCTATGTCACCGACAACGCCGACCTCATCCTCTACCGCGACGCCCTGCGCTATCTACGGGGCGAGCTGTGCCGCGCCATCGGCCTGCTGGGAGATTTTGCGAAGAAATATGCCGCCACGCCCTGTCTGGGCTACACCCACTATCAGCCGGCGCAGCTAGTGACGGTGGGGAAGAGGGCCACCCTTTGGATGCAGGATTTCCTACTGGATCTGGAAGAACTGGATGACGTGCTGGATGCCATCCGCTTTCTGGGCTGCCGGGGCACCACCGGGACAGAAGCCAGCTTTTTGGAGCTGTTCGATGGCGATACGGCGAAGATCGACGAAATGAACCGGCGCCTTGCCGGCGCCTTTGGCTTTACCGCTCTTTATGACGTCTGCGGCCAGACCTATCCCCGGAAGCTGGACAGCCGCGTGATGGGCGTTTTGTCCTCCATCGCCCAGAGCGGGGCGAAATTTGCCGGCGACGTGCGCCTTTTGCAGCACGACCGGCAGGTGGAAGAGCCCTTTGAGGACAAGCAGATCGGCTCCTCCGCCATGGCCTACAAGCGCAATCCCATGCGCTGTGAGCGTATTTGCTCCCTGGCCCGCTATGTGATGACGGACGCCATGAACGCCCCTCTGACCGCTTCCGCCCAGTGGCTGGAGCGGACGCTGGACGACTCCGCCAACCGCCGCATCTCTATGCCGGAGGCCTTTTTGGCCACCGACAGTATTTTGCGCCTGGTGCAGAATGTGGCGGCGGGGCTTCACGTCAACGAAAAGATTGTGGAAAAATCCGTGCGGGACTATCTCCCGTTTATCGCCACTGAAAATCTGATGATGGAGGCGGTGCAGCGGGGAGGCGACCGCCAGCAGGTCCATGAGATCATCCGCCAGGCTTCCATGGAGGCCACCGCCGCCATGAAGGAGGGCCAGCCTTGGGATCTCACCGCTTCTTTAGCCGCGCACCCGGAGTTTGGCATGACGGCGGAGGAGATCCGGGCCGTACTGACCCCCACCCGGTACATCGGCCGCAGCAAGGAGCAGACGCTGGCCTTTGTGGCCAAGTGCCGCCGTCTCACCGGCTCGGTGGAAAAAAAGCAGACAGAACTGACGCTGTAAAAAAACCAGTTGTCAACAAAGCCATAACACGGTATAATGGTGAGAAATTGAAGTGACAAGTTGATTAATTTCTCTAATGAGGTGTATGGTATGGCTGTGAAACTGGAATTGTATAAAGTATTCAAGGAAGTGGCGGAAGCCGGCAACATTACGGCTGCGGCCCAGGCGTTGTTTATTTCTCAATCCGCGGTGAGCCAGTCTGTGAAGCAGCTGGAAGAAGAGCTGCACACACGGCTTTTTTCTCGCAACTCCCGGGGCGTGATCCTGACGGGGGAGGGAAAGATGCTCTATGAATATGTGCGAAGCGCCATGGGGCTGCTGGAAACGGGAGAAGAGAAACTGGCGCAGACCCGGGAGCTGCAAATGGGACAGCTGACCATCGGCGCCAGCGACACCGTGACCAGTCAGTTTTTACTGCCGTATCTGGATGGCTTTCATCGCCGCTATCCCGGCGTCCACATTCAGATCGTCAGCGGACGCAGCCACAAGGTACTGGGGCTGCTGCAATCTGGCAAGGTGGACATCGCCTTTGCCAGCACGCCCTCTGAAACGGATTCACTGGAGACCTGCCCCTGCTTTGCCACTCATTCCATTTTCGTGGCGGGCGCGGGCTATCCCTGCCAGTGGGATCACATCTACGGACTGGGCGAGATCGCGTCTTTTCCCTTGATTTTGTTGGAGAAGAAGGCGTCTTCCCGGCTGTATCTGGAAAAATACTTTTTGCAAAACGGACTGCGCCTTCACCCGGAGATCGAGCTGGGTGCCCGGAGCCTTCTGGTAGACCTGGCCCGCATCGGCTTCGGCGTGGCGGGCGTCACGGAGGAATTTGTACGCCGGGAGTTGTCGGATGGGACGCTGCGTAAATTGCAGACTTCCTTTGAGATTCCGCCGCGCAGCGTAGATATGTGCGTTTTGAAGGATGTGCCCCAAACGGCGGCGGCTCAGGAGTTTGCCGCCTATGTAAAGGGTGGGCTGCCTCAGTGAGAAAAGGGCGCGTGGTGAAAATGGCTAAAAGCGGGCACTGCCGCCTGTGAAACTTCGGCGGCTTGTCCCCTTGCTTTTTGCGGGAAAATCGGGCATGATGAAACCAATTATTTTTGGGAGGAGCAATGGTATGGACAAGCTGAAAGAGAGAATCCGCCGGGAGGGGAAAGTGCTGCCTGGCAACATCATCAAAGTGGACGGCTTTTTGAACCACCGCGTAGACACCTTGCTGATGGAAGATCTGGCAAATGAATTTGCCAAGTATTTCGATGTCAGCAAGATCACTATGGTATTGACCGCTGAGGCAAGCGGTATCGCTTTGGCCACAATCTGTGCCCGGAAATATGGCGTTCCCATGGTCTTCGCCAAGAAGGCCAAGAGCGACAATATTGAAGGCGGACTGTACCAAAGCGATATTTTTTCATATACCTATAAGAAAAAGGTAACGCTGATCGTGGCGCAGGACTGGATCTGCAAGAACGACAAGGTGCTCATCATCGATGATTTCATGGCCAAGGGCTATGCCATGCGGGGTCTTGTGGATATCGTGAACAAGGCGGGCGCGGAGTTGGTGGGCATCGGTGTGGCCGTGGAAAAAGGCTTTCAGAACGGCGGCGATTCCCTGCGGGAAGAGGGGTATCCCATCCACTCTCTGGCCATTATCGATCAGGCCGATGAAAACGGCATTGTCTTTCGGGAGGATCAGGCATGAAAAAAGTATTGGTACTGGACTTCGGCGGGCAGTATAACCTGCTGGTGGCCCGCCGCATCCGGGAATGCGGTGTCTATTGTGAAATCAAGCCCTATCACATTTCTATGGAAAAAATCAGGGATTTTGCGCCTGACGCACTGGTGTTCACCGGCGGCCCGGCCACGGTTTTCGCCCCCAACGCCCCCATGCTGGACCCGACTGTTTTTGAGATGGGGATCCCGGTGCTGGGCATCTGCTACGGCTTGCAGCTGATGATGCACCTGCTGGGCGGCCGCTGCTGCGCGGCGGAGACCCGGGAGTACGGCAAAACGGAGCTGACTCATACAGGGGACAGTCTCCTCTTTGAGGGCGTCGAGCCCACCGCCATCTATTGGATGAGCCACGGCGTGGAGGTGGAGACCATCGCGCCGGGTTTCCGGGTGATTGCGTCCACTGCGGGCTGTGACCACGCGGCAGTAGAGTGCGCGGCAAAGAAACTCTACGGTGTGCAGTTCCACCCGGAGGTCATGCATACCGTCCACGGCAGAGAAATTCTGGAAAACTTCCTTTACAAGATCTGCGGCTTTACAGCGGAGTGGAGCATGGCCGATTATATGGAGCAGGCGGTGGCGGAGTGCAGAGAAAAGATCGGCAGCGGAAAGGTGCTGCTGGCGCTTTCCGGAGGTGTGGACAGCTCCGTGGCGGCGGCACTGCTGCAGCGGGCCGTGGGCGAGCAGCTGACCTGCATTTTCGTGGATCACGGTTTGCTGCGTAAAAACGAGGGCGACGACGTGGAGCGGGTCATGCGCGGGCAGTTCCATGTGAATATGCGGCGCGTCAATGCGCAGGAGCGCTTTTTGTCCCGCCTGGCCGGCGTTACTGACCCGGAGAGCAAGCGCAAGATCATCGGTGAGGAATTTATCCGCGTCTTTGAAGAAGAGGGAAAGAAGATTGGCAAGGTGGATTTTCTGGCGCAGGGAACCATCTATCCTGACGTGGTGGAGTCCGGTTTCGGCGGCGAGTCCGTGGTCATCAAGAGCCACCACAACGTGGGCGGTCTCCCGGACTGCGTGGACTTCAAGGAGATTGTGGAGCCACTGCGGCGTCTTTTCAAGGACGAGGTGCGGCAGCTGGGCATTGAGCTGGGTCTGCCGGAGTCCCTGGTGTGGCGGCAGCCGTTTCCCGGTCCCGGCCTTGCCATCCGCGTCATCGGTGAGGTGACGGATGAGAAACTGACCGTGCTGCGGGAAGCCGACGCCATCTTCCGTGAGGAAGTGGCCGCGGCCGGTCTGGATCGCAGTGTGAGCCAGTATTTTGCCGTGCTGACGGATCTGCGCAGTGTGGGCGTTATGGGTGACGAGCGAACCTACGACTATACGCTGGCCCTGCGGGCGGTGGAAACCCAGGACTTCATGACGGCTGTCTGGTCGCGCCTGCCCTACGAGTTGCTGGAAAAGGTGTCCAACCGCATCGTAGGCGAGGTCAAGCACATCAACCGCATCTGCTACGACATTACCTCCAAACCCCCGGCGACGGTGGAGTGGGAATAATGGCACAAGCCCCTGAATACATTGCATTGCAATGGATTCGGGGGGCTTTCTTTTTGCCTTTGACCACGGTTTGACCACAAAGACCAATGAGAAATTACCCCTAATTAGTTGAAATGTGCGTTGACAAATAAAAAAATAAGGGGTAATTTTTGAGATATGAGATGCAATCGATAAGATCGGAGAGGTGGGAAATGAATTGGACAGCACAAAATATCGGCAATGCAAAATAATCAAAGAGTATGTTTTTAAAGATGCCTTTCTTGATACAAAATTTGATTCTGAGATTGTCAGAGGGTATTTCCTCTGTCGGCTGATCAATGTGCTTCAGGCAGCCAAACAGGATTTTCTGGCACCTTTTAATGACCAATCACTGTATGCGTGGCTGGATCATGTTGAGATAGATTTTTTTAAGCCCATAGATTTCATAGAAGGGGAAGATCTTGATTTTATTGAAAGATTGTGTAGGTCTCCAGAACTGCTGCAGGAGAATTTTCAAGAGATACTTTCTTATATGTCGCCTTATATCGTGGCGGACTGGGACGAATTTTTGACCCCTGACAATTTGGGGGAGGTGAAACACCGAGATTCAGCCGCTTTGCTGATATTGTATTTTGTTCTGAAAAAGGCAGAGTCCTTGCCAGATGATACGGAACTCCGTGGTGGTCACTGCCAGTGCCTTTTTGCAGAAGCGAACCGTAAAGCTGATGTCGGAACTATCCACCACAAGTCCTGCCACATTTTCTTCGGCACTGCTTTTACCTGTGGAATCGCTGATAGTAGCAAAGCAGGAATAATAGTCTGTCCAGCCATTTGTGTGGTTTCCAATTTTGTCGGTCATCACAGCATTTTCTGAAACATAATACGTTCGTTCATTGCTGGTTTTGCCAGTTACGCAGTTGCTCGAAAACAAGCAAAATCCGATATGCAAAAACTCGAAAAACAATTGCTTATCAGACGAAGGAACTGATCCCGTTCCGCAAGAGCCTGGTCGACGAGATGGTAAACAAGGTTCGCGAGCTGAATCGGGACAACTTTGCCGTGAAGCAGCACCTGAAATATGTGGACCTGTACTCTGACGCCAAAAGCTACGATGCGCTCACCTACGAGGACACGCTTATCATCGGAGACGAGCTTGCACCGCTTATCCTGCCGGATGACGACGAGGCCAGCGCCGTCCGCTTTGACGCGCTGCTCTACGGGATCGAGCTTGCTTATTTGATCGGGAAAAAGTATACCCGCGCCCGCAGCGACTTGTTCAGCCGGGTCAGCGGCGTCGCGGGCGTCGCCAACATCCCGGAGATCATGGCGCAGTCCGAGCTGATCAACAAAATCCTGCACACGGACTATCTGGACAATGCCGGGATCAACGAATTTGAGAACATTCGCGAAAGCCTTCGCGGTCTGATGAAGTACATACCGCATAACGGAGTAAAGTATACAACCAATTTTGCTGATGAGCTTCTCTCCACCGACTGGCATGATTCCGAGCTGGAAAACGATGATCTGAAAAATTACAAAGCAAAAGCGGAATTCTATATCCGTCAGCACGAGGACAACGCGACCATCGCCAAGCTGAAAAGCAATGTTCCGCTGAGCCATGCCGACGTAAAAGAACTGGAAAATATTCTCTGGAGCGAGGTCGGGACAAAGCAGGACTATGAAGCCGAATGCGGCGAGAAGCCGCTGGGCGAGTTTGTGCGTGAGATTGTCGGCCTGGACATGAACGCGGCGAAGACCGCCTTTGCGGAGTACCTGAACAGTGCCAGCCTTGACAGCCGCCAGATCTATTTTGTCAACCAGATCGTCGAATATATCGTTTACAACGGGCTGATGAAAGACCTTTCCGTGCTGCAGGAATCTCCGTTTACGGATAAAGGCAGCGTGGTCGAGGTGTTTACCGATATGTCCGTCTGGCTGGGCATCCGCAAGGTGATCGAGCAAGTCAACGCCAATGCGGCGGCAGCGTGGATGCTGCGGGGGAGTACTGGGTAAAAAATTATGGATGGCTTGACGATTCCGGATGAATTCGATTGCGCGGAGGAAGACCTTTCTTTGGTATGTCTTTGAGATGCGGCGCGAAAAAAACATTTCCTGTTATGCTGCAGATGCTGCATCTATTGAACGACAGTATAATACAAAAGAGGAGGAAATAGTGTGGAAGCGCATTTGCCGGAATTGGAAGAGTGCGCTTGCTGAAATGAAAGCAGGTCACAGCAATTGCCGTGAATGTGAACGGTAATTAGCTTTCATCAGTTCGTGCTCTGCCAGCAGAGCGCTGCCGGAGTTGATCTGAGAGATAACAGAGCGGAGATAGGCCGTGTTGCTCTCGGAATAAAACGGATCGACAGAAAGTTCGAAGGGAATGCGTTTTTCGCGACACATCTTTGTAGCGAACAGAGTAAAAGCGTCTACTATACTGGGAGCATATCAATACACGGGTAGACCTTTTTATCAGGCAGGACATCGGCCCTGTGGACAATTGCTGTCCACAGGGCCGATGTCCTGCCTTTCGTGAGTTCCGCGGAAGCCAAACGAATCGTATATATTAAAGATTAAAGCGGTGGATAAACGGATACGCCACCCATACCCAGAGTGGATTTTATACCGATGCCACAGAAGGGAGCGAAAGTCAATAAAAGCTGCCACAACTCTTCCATGGGAGCCGAAAGCCGCGATGCAATGAAAATGCTGCCGATAAAGCCGGGGATCTTGACTTCTTTTAAAGGAAAGCGTGTGGAACGCAGCCGATAGTCCTGTATAGTAAGCCCGCGCTCCAGCGATTCAAACGCATGGTCGTCATTTAACAGGACATCCGGGCAGACCAGATTCCACCGGTTGATCAGACTTTGCAAAATCAGGCGCATTTCAGGGAAAATCATATACTTCCCTTTTTGCTTAAATGAAGTAGCCGTGGAAAATGTCAGTTCTGTTTTGCGTCCCTCCTGCTGCCGACGGCGGCTTATGCGAATGATATCAGCTGTTTTTTCAAAGTGAGTCTGCTTTATCTCTGCCAAGGTCAAGACGCCGCTGTTCAAGTCTATATGAGATCTGCCGTTTAATATAGGAGAAAAGAGGGAAATCATTTCCTCTGTCAGCAGATTCACGGTCCATACGGTGGATTGTTACTCCGGCTGATAACAAAGATACTGTGCAATGGGAGTTTCTCTCTGCTGATGCAGAAAGGCACCATACGCCGCCGGTATCTGTTCCAGCAGCCACGCATACAGGCGATATGCCCAGAACGGGGAAATCCGCTGCCCATCGGGCGCAACCAATGCGAACTGGTATTGATGAATCATCGGAGTTCCACCTCACATATGCCGTATGGATACAGACGACCCTGATACATCCCGTATTTCATCATGTGCGGCGAGATCAAAAAACCGTTTTCGTCCTGGTCGTGTCGGTGATCCCGTTTATACTGCAGCGGAAACAGTTTTTGCATTTCCTCTGCACATAATGCAGGCCGAATGCTTCCCCTAAGTAGGGATAGGCAAGGGTTTTGGCAAAAAAGCCGGAGCCGCCGCCCAGAATCAAACTGTTGTGATACGGAAAAGCAATGCTGTCTTGCGGCAGGTCAAATTTACTGAGATAGGTTTTGCGGTAATACGCATCAAAGAAAGAGATGGAATGACAGATGGTTTCAGAGGAGATCTTGCCCTGCAGAACTGATTGGTCCAATGTCAATTTAAAGTGTATCACTGTTCCTGGCCGAACGCACTCTCTGCACAGATTCAGTTTGAGGGTTTCTCCGTTGGGATAAGCGTCGATTTTGCCGCAGAGGATCATAGCGGGGTCCGGAATTGGCAGGCTGTCCGAAACGGAAATACCGCGGAGAATACTGTTTACAGCATCGTTGGCATAATTGCCGGCTTTGTCTTTTTTCAGCTTGAGCGTATGCAGATACGCTCCCTCTAGCATATCCATCTGGCGGCCGTTTCTTTTTTCTTCCGAATCAGGCCAACGTCCTTTTTATTCTGTTGCATCATTTCCAACAGGATTGCTGTGCGTAGCGCGCCCTTTACACTGCTGCCGGGAATGTAGACTTTCCCATCCGGCCCGCGCAGGAAGGCGTGTATTTCCTTCAGAGAATGATCTTCGTTCAGCGCGTCCGATGCACTGATCTGATAGCGAGTTATGCCCCTGATCTGCTCAGGCGTGAAGAAACACTCTCGCGTCAAAAAAGAATATAAATTCTCCCCGTGGCCAAAAATAAACTGTTCATACCTGTCGGCCATTTTTTGCTCCATAAGCAAACGGAAGAATGACTCTCGATTCAATATGGAGACCATTTGATTGGTATGGTTGAAACAATACTCGTTTTTTTTGTACTCGGTTCCGCTGCCGATAAAAACAGGCGCATGCGCGGTCAATGTCAGGTCAAACACCTGAAGGTGATCCTGCTGTATCACGAATTCACCCCCTGCAGCCACGGCAATGCCAAAAACAATATTGTGTGGTGGCAGACGGCTTGGCGGGAGTGGCGGATACATCCTTTTCAAGACCTGCTTTCAAAACTCCCTGAACGCTCTTGTAGCTGGGTTTCGTGGTGAAGCGAAGGACCTTGCTGCAGGCGGCCTCCAGCCGCTCAGCAGTGTATTTGTCGGTCAACTTCAGCAGGCTCATACAAGCCTTGTACCCCTGCTGTTCGGCGGTGCTTTTTGTGAGCAGATACTCCACCACCTGGGCAGTATTGTTCCCAATCTTCTTTGCCCATGCACGAAAGCGCTCACCGTTCCACTGCAGATAATCCTGGTGTTTCTGAGGCATGTGCTCCGTGTTAGTGGAGTACTGACCGGGACGGCCGGTAAGCCTCATGTGTGAGCAGATGCGGTTGCCGTTGTAGAACACCTCCCCCATACTTTTCGTCAAGCGGACCTCGACCTGCTGCTTCGCATATTCGTAGGGAACGGAATAATTCTGGTGGTCAACAAAAATATGGTAGTTTAGCCCCGGCGTTGCCTTTTTCCATGTGGCCATCTCAAAAGGCTGAGCCGGCAGAGCAGCGAGGAACAGCCGCTCTTCTTCAAAGGCTTTCCTGCGACTGCCGTCCTTCTTCTGGAAAGGCTTGTCGTTAAACTCCGCCAGCTTGCCGGCAACAGCATCCTCTACATCCCATTCGGCTAGAAACTGCCGGTTTCGTAGCGCCGCAATAATCCAAGTGGATACCACACCTGCCGTGCCTTCCACATGCGCCTTGTCTTTCGGTTTACGCACACGGGCAGGGAGAATTGCCACGTTGTAATGCTCGGCCATGTCCTGGTAGGTCTTGTTCAGCAGCAGGTCATCTTTGGTATGCGTGACTACGCCCGTTTTCAGGTTGTCGCATTGGATAATATGCGGAACACCGCCAAAGAAGTTAAATGCGTTTACATGCGCTGTGATCCAGTTCTCCTGATTCATGGAGAGGAAAGGCTCGCAGTAAGAGTATCCGCTGCACGGGAGCGTGCAGACGAAAAGATACACATCCACAACCTCGCCGGTGGTCGTATCGACCATGTTCAGCGTATCGCCAGCCCAGTCAACCTGCATAATGTCCCCGGGCTTGTGTTCCAGGTGCATGGTGAGCTGCTGCTTGACCGCATAGTCGTGGCAGTACTTTTTGAACTGCGTGATTTTGTAGGGAATGGTCCCGTTCTGCACGCACTGCTCGTGGTATTCATACCACAGCAGACTTAACGTCACGCCTGGCTTCTGCAGCTCCTTGTGCACCCATTCACAATCCGGCATGGCGTACACCACCTCTGCCACCTGCGACGGATAGAACAGCTTGTACAGCGCCTCGTTGGTCATGGAGTTCGGCAGCGGCCACTTTAGTTTCAAGGCTTTCGCCTTCTGCAGCGTGGTCACAACTGTCTGTCTGGAACATTGCAGGCTCTCTCGAATCCCACAGTTGTTGATCTTAAGGCTGTGAAGCCTCAAGATTTCTCGATAATCGGTCATATTGATCCTCCTTGAAATTAGTCACTCGTTTCCGAGCGCCAATTCCATTATAGAACCCTTTTCGAGGTGTCCAATATATCCGGCCAAGGTGACCAATCCGATGCGATGTCGGTGTCTATTATGCTCCGATGTCGCTGTCCAATCTCAGCGGCCCAAGTGTCCATTCCGGGCCGCTGTATTCGGGTATCATCGTGAAAGATAAAGACATAAGCACTTTAGACCATACAACTTGGAGATGTCAATACCATGTCGTATTTGCACCAAAATATCGTAGAATGGCAATATACGGAGCGATCAAGCAGGACATAGGGAAAATTCTGCGTCAATTATGCCAGCAGAAGAGCGTGGAGATCATAGAAGCAGAATTGTGCAAGGATCATGTCCATATGCTTATCAGTGTAACAGGCGTACTCATATAGATTGGTAAACATGCGTTCGGCGTCCTCGCTGCCCTATATAGGAATTCGGAGCAATCCAGGTTACCGGGCCGTATCTGACTGTTCTGACAAGCTGCGGGTTTTGCCGTGCCACATACCCGAGAAGTCTTTGCTTACTTTCCCCTCTACGGGTAATTCCGCCGCTATGAGGGGAACACCGCGCTGTTTCTGCCGACAGACAAGTGCCTGTTTCACGGGGGCTACCCGATAGAAAAGTTCTGACAGGTTAGCGCTCTGCGGCATACGTCTTCCACCGCTCGTACACATTTTGCAGTGGCGCGTCCAGATAGGAAAGCGCCTTTTCCTCCATCCATGCCGGAATGCCGTAGGCGGCTTCCGCGATGCTGCCGGTGATGGCCGCCAAGGTGTCGCTGTCGCCACCAAGAGAGATGGAGTTTCGGATGGCGTCCTCAAAATCCGTACTTTCTAAAAATGCCTGGATTGCCTGGGGCACCGTGTCCTGGCAACTCTCGTTAAAACGGTAATTTGGCCTGATTTCTTCCAGACTATGGGACAGGTCGTATCCGAAATTCTTCTCGGTGAACCGCTTGATTTCATCTTTGAGCTGCTCCATCGTCCAAGGCCTTTCATAGTCGAAAGCGAAGCTGCCTGCATAGAATCGGCACATAAAGATGGCCGCGGCGGTGGCTTCCGCACCCTTGATGCCCTCCGGATGGTCATGGGTTACTTGAGCGCTGCGGCTGACCATTTCCCATGCGTTGGAAGGCCAGCGACCGGTTTTGGCGTAAAAGCCGCAGTCCATCCTCCAGGCACAGGGCGACACACGCATGGCCGCGCCGTTGCCCCAGCTGTGATAGGGGCTGAGATCGTCGGAGTGAAGCCAAGCGCCGAATCTGCCGCCGTATCCGGCATCTGGGTACCAGCGGCCCCATTTTTTATAGGAATCAATGAAATCATCCGCACTGCCGCCGTCCATCACTGCATCGGCAGTGGCAATGGTCATGACGGTATCGTCCGTAAAGAAGCAGTCGCCGCGAAAGAGAGGAAAGTCCTTGGTTTTGATATTGTTCCACTCATAGACGGAGCCCACAATGTCCCCGATGATTGCACCCAGCATCCTTACTTTCCCCCTCTGCGCTTGTAGTCCACCCGAATTGCATCGTTCCAATTCGTTGGCATAGCGGCACAGGTGCGAAAGGAAGTCACCACATCGCTCATCACCTTGAAATTCAGTTCCACGCCCTCCCTGTCGGCATGGTAATTCTGCGCCCGGTCGGGAGCAATGCCATAGTGGGAGGCCGTCTGCACCGCATCAATGTTGGCACCAAGGAAGATAAATTCCCAGCCGTAGCGATCCTTCTGCCGCTGAATCTGCCGCTTGACCATATTGGCAGAATAGGCTTTGCTGCTGTTCTCTTCGCCGTCAGTGATGATAACAAACAGGACCCGCTCCGCACGGTAGTCCTCCGCGGTGTGTTTTTGTGCATTGCCGATTTTATGGATGGCCTTTCCGATGGCATCCAGCAGAGCGGTGGAGCCACCCACCCGGTATTCCGCCTCGGTGATGGGGCATACCGCCCGAATGTCAATGCGGTCGTGGAGCAGCGCAAAGGTGCTGTCAAAGAGCACTGTTGTGATGCGGCACTCGCCCTCCACAGCCCTCTGCTTTTCCAGCATGGCATTGTAGCCGCCGATGGTGTCTCGTTCCAGTCCGCCCATGGAGCCGCTTTTATCCAGAATAAAGACAAGCTCCGTCAATCCTTTTTTCATGGTCATGTCCTCCTTAAGTTTTGGTAACTTAAGGATACCAAAGCAGGCGGTGGGTATGGTCGCTTCAAAAGCGACATTGCTTATCCGCCCAGCAGCGGCTGATCGTACTGGAACAGCACCTCGTTGATTTCGTAAATATTGTAATTTCCATTGAGGAGAAAATACTCCACAATGACATCGAATTTCTGGCTGTGGGACAGGGCGTAACCGGCACGCTCCAGTAAATTGTCCGTTTCCGCAAGGCTTAGCTCCAGTGCTACGCAGAGCGCCAAAATGGTGCGCTTGCTTGGGGTGTAGCCGTCCTTGGCGGTGCGGATTTTGGAAAACAGCTTGCGGTCCAAGTTGGCCCGCCTATACACCTGTACGTCGGTTTTGCCCTTGGCATCGATTAAGCGCAGCAGCGTTGCGGAGAAAGGCTCATCCAGATTGCCCACCAAATTCTCCAGTCCGGCGGACGGTGCGAGATGTTTCTCACGCCACGGGGCAAGGTTCGCCTCTGACAGGTCGGCTTGCTCAATGTTCAGCAAGCTGGGCCGACTTACACAATGCTGCTCCACATAGTGTTCATCAATGTAGGCATCCACAGCGCCAAGAAGCTGCTTTCCGGCGGAAAAGGCCGCCTGATCAAACACGGCGAGATAGATCTCCATGTCATCGGTTTGCAGAAACTCTTCGATGGCGGCGGTGGCAACGCGCAGAGCCTTCGTTTTGGGATAACCGAAAATGCCGCTGGAGATGAGAGGGAAGGCAATGCTGCCGCAGCGGTTTTCTTTGGCAAGACGCAGTGCTTGCCCATAGGCTGAGCGCAGCAGCTGTTCGCTTCGCTTTGCATCCTGTTTGTGATACACCGGGCCTGCTGCGTGGATGACATACTTGCAGGGCAGAGCAAATGCCGGTGTAATGGCCGCCTCGCCCGTTTGGATGGGAGCAAGAGCGCCACAGGCTGCCTGCTGCTTATCCGCGCCGGCCGCCTTAAAGATAGCGCCGCTCACGCCGCCGCCCATGACAAGCTGGGTGTTGGCGGCATTGACGATGGCATCCACTTCCATTTTTGTAATATCCTGCCGGATAATGGTAAAGGGCATAAGTTCACCGACCTTTATACAATTTGATCAAGCATCGTCTGGAGAACACGGCGAACAAACTTAGCCAGACAGTCGTCCTTTTGCTCGCAGCTTCCTTTCTGCTCAAGGTCACAAAACACCTTTTCCGGTATGCAGGCCGTTACCTTGTAGCCAAAGGAGACATGGACATATCCCCGCTTCGACTACTCAAATTTATCGAAGAATCCCTGCTTGAATTCATCCTCTTCCAAAAGGCCGCGGTGCTTCACGAGCAAGGTTTTTTTCAACGTGTCCCAGGTCTCACGTTTCCACTCCCGGGTGATTTCGCTCCATAGTGCCAAGCATTTTTCTTTGTCCGTCCCAAAATGCTGGTCATAATAGGCACGATTGATGTAGGACGCAAAAATGGTGGACTGAAAGTGGGCGAGTCTCAAATAAGGCTCTACCATCAGTTCCAGATTTATCCCATCTACGGTAAGCTGCTTGGTGTTGATCCAGCTTAAATCATGCGCGGTCGCCTTGAACAGGTTGTATGCCTGCCATTTTGTATCGCCCGGCCAGATGGTCGCCGTCAGGCTTTTCCGGTCATAGTCCATATCAAGCTGCGCTTCACTCAAAAAGCTGTATTCAAGAGGAATAATGTATCGACCGATATACTTCTTCTCGTCGTCTTCGTTATCGCAGCAGTTCTGAATGAGCTTGAGCAGGTGTTTTCGGTAAAATGAAAGTATCGCAAAAGGTCTCGAAAAAGTTAGCACCCCAAATGGCATAAAAAGTGAGCCATTGTCAGCACCTGAAATAACCGCTACCATTAGTTTGTTAAGGACTAAGGAGGTAGCACAAAGGTGTTAAGAATGGCTCAAATAAATAATATCAAAGATCTGTACAAAAATGAAGACCTAAGTTTGCGAGAAATTTCTCGCCAGACGGGTCACGGCTTCAAGACCGTCCAAAAGTACGCCTACCAGCTTAACTGGAGCGAAGACCATCTGCCGGATACCGAGCCAAAGAGTTATCCGGTGCTGGGTGATTTCATTCCCATAATTGACGAATGGCTGGAGGATAACCGCAAAATTTCGCGTAAGCAACGACACACCGTTTGGAGAATCTTCTGCCGTCTACGTGATGAACAACATTTTACCGGCAGCTATTCCAGCGTGAAAAAGTACGTCCGCAAAAAGCAATTTGTTATGAATTCCAAGAACAACGGCTATCTGCCTCTGGAGCACGCGCTGGGCAGCGGGCAGGTGGATTTTGGTAAGCATCTATATTACGACGGCATCGGGTAGGAGCAAGACGGCTATTCGCTGACCATTTCCTTCCCAAATTCCAACAAGGGCTATACCCAGACCTTCCCCTCGCAGAACCAAGAATGCCTGCTTACAGGCATGAAGCGCATCTTTGAGCACATTGGAGGCGTGCCGCCGGTACTGCGCTTTGACAATATGTCCACCGCCGTTGTGCAGGTGCTCAAGGGGACAGACCGAATCCTTACAGACGGCTTTACTCGGTTCATGCTGCATTACCGTTTCCGTGCGGAGTTCTGTAATCCAGCGTCCGGCAACGAAAAGGGCAACGTGGAAAACAAGGTAGGCTACAGCCGCAGAAACGCCTTTGTGCCGGTTCCGGCCATTACATCTTTTGACGATTTTAACGAGTCCCTGTGGGAATGGTGCGAGAAGGATGCCCAGCGGCCTCATTACAAGAAGAAACTACTGATTGCGGAGCTTTGGGAAGAGGACAAAGCCAGCCTTCTGTGCCTGCCGGAGTATCCGTTTTCGGTGTTCCGCTATGCTGCACTAACGGTGAACAAAAGCGGCTTTGTGACCATTGAAACCAACAAATATGGCCTTTCTCCCATGCTGTCCGGCGAAACGGTACAGGCCAAGATTTTCTATGACCATGTGGAGTTTTTCCATGACCACCACCCGGTTGGGCACTACCACAGAAGCTACAAAACCAATGATGAGGTCTACGACTGGACACAGTATGTGTCCGTACTCTGCAAAAAGCCCGGTGCAATTGAACACACCCGCTTGTTCCACCAGATGCCGCAGCAGTGGCAGACATTCTTGGAACAGACCAGCGGCAGAGAGCGCAAAAATGCGCTTCAGCTACTCAGCGAGATTGTCTCTGACGGCAATGCCGCCTTGTGCGCCGATGCACTGGAGCTCGCCGGTGAGAATGGCCGCACGGATGCAGACAGCCTCCGGCAGTGCTATTACATGATTGCCAAAAAGGAATACCGGCCTGATCCGCTGAAGCTGCCCGGTTCCCCGGCACTACACTACAATCCCAACCTCTCCGCCTATGATGGTCTGACAGGAGGTGGTGCGAATGTCTGAGGAAATTGAGCTGATGATGCGACAGGTGAAGTTGGGCGGCATGGCCAAGGAATGGCGATCCGTCCAGTTTGAAAGCACAGCGCAATATGTGACCGACCTGCTGAAGCTGGAGCTTAAGGAGCGTGAAGCCAACCGCATTAACCGCATGGTAAAAACCGCCGGTTTCCGTGTTCTGAAAACGCTGGATGACTTTGTGTGGACTCCCGCCATTGAGCTGCCCAGCGGCTTGACTGCCGAGTACATGGAGGAACTGCAATTTCTTGCGCCCAAGGAAAACCTCATTTTTATGGGCACTGTTGGTACCGGCAAAACACATCTTGCCACAGCCATTGCCTTGAAAGCCTACCAGGAAGGGCGGCGTGTCCGTTTTTACACGGCGGCCTCCCTTGCCAATATCTTGCTGGAAAAAAACAACAAAGGTACGCTGAACAATTATCTCAGCACGCTGAAAAAAGTGGAGCTGATTGTGATTGACGAAATTGGTTTTGTCCCGCTGCACAAGGATGCTGCCGAGCTGCTGTTTCAGGTGATCTCCGACTGCTACGAACGCAAGAGTCTTATTATTACGTCCAATCTGGAGTTCTCACAATGGAACACCGTCTTTGGCGACAACCGCCTGACGGCAGCGTTGGTTGACCGGCTGATCCACCATTCCCACATTGTAATCTTCTCCGGCGAAAGCTACCGGCTGACCCAGTCTATGCAGCGCCAGCGTACCCACTGAAAAAGCGCTCCAAAAAGTGAGCATTGGGCCCCGACCTGTTTGGCCCCTAAAAAGGCCTCGATGCTACATGCACGAACAACAAATTAGGTGCTCCATGGTGCTAACCTTTTTGGGGACCTTTTGCTAACATTATTTATTGACAAACACACTTGAGCAGGCGCTTGTTGATTTGCGTTTGATTCTCCGGTGTAATTGCAAGTTCAGAAAGAAGGGACACGGGGAACCACTGGCCATACCGATGCTCCAAATGCTTCAAATAGTGGCCAAGAACACTGTCCTCATCCTTGCCGGTGATACTGTACACCTGGGAAAGCAGATCAATGATCTCCTCCCAGCTGCCGTTTACATAGTCAACGAACGGGGCATCCTCATCCCGCTTTTTCATTTCTGCGAGAATACTTTCCACTTGAGCCTGCACCTGCGCGCGGGCATCGGCTGCGTTTCGTTTGACTTCAATCACAATCAAGCTGTCTTTACATTGAATAACGATATCGGTGATTAGGGTATCTCCCGGCTTTTCTTTTCGTTCAGTCCATTTCACGTGCTTTTCCGTGGTAAGGGTCATGCCGATAATCAGCTTGGAGTTTGGATATGCATCCACAATTTTTGTGATGGTTTGCTGGATTCCAATATCAATTTCTTCCGCCTTGCCGTGCTTTTGCACGCTGATACCGGCGGTACAGCTGGCGTTGATATAATCCAGAAATCGATCCAGCAAGAGGGGATTCTCCTGCATAACAATGGCCAAGCCCCGGGATACGTTGTTTTCAATGGGCAGGGCGTTTGATTGTGTGTAATGCTCAAAGATATTGAGATGCCGATTATTATTAAACAATGTAAATCCCCCTTGTGTTTGGCACTGTTTTTATCCGTTCCGAATATGCTCAAGTGCCGTATGGCAATTCCAAACCCGACTCGTAGTATCTTTCATTTGCTCTTTGTCCTTTTCTGATTTTTTGCGTCCCTTGGGATTGCCCAAACCTTTCCCGACTTCTCCAGACCGGGAATTCGATTTTCGCTGCAAAGCACCTGCACGCGCCGGCGGATAATGCCCCATTTTTCTGCGGCTTCGGCAATATAGTCTATAACCTTTCACCTCGTGTATATACGTGAAGAAAGCCCTGCGGTTTGCAGGGCCTTTCTGTTTCGCAGCTGGCTGCACCTAACGGTACGGGCCCCTTGCAGCTTTGCGTCACCATCTTTTGACGGCTTTGCCAACAGTCCAATTTGATCATCTTAAATTATATATTCTTTGACAAATAATCACAACTGATTTCTGGAATATTTTTGAAAATGCATAGATAGGAAAAGACACCTCAATCCGCCGCTTCTGCCGCGGCCGTAGAGGTTGCCGTACATATGGCTGCGGTAGTGCTCACAGCTTCAGCCGCAGACAGTACGCATTGAAATCCATTTCCTCTGCACCCACAAGTGGACACTTTTAGGCAGCTTCGTCTTTCCGTGTATCAAACTGCTGCTGCGCCATTTTTTCGAAATGGAGGCGGCGAAGTGAGTTTTTTACGCTTTTCTATAAATCGCCATGGCGGTATTTCCTCCGATTATTTCCCGTTCATGGGTGCAAGACTTCACAGTTTTGATGCAGGGCTTTGTCTCCCAGGAGGCAATGCGGTCACATTCGGAAAGATGTAGGTGGCGCATTGTCGATCTACGACAAGTATTCTATAATTTCTACTTCTTTCTGTTGGCACAGCTTTTACAATATGACGCCTATGTACTGAATTGCGGACACATTGCGCTGTATACTTACCATAAAAACGCGGTAGCTTGAAAAAGGAGAAAAGCAAATCATTTTGTGTCTAAAAGATGATGTACCGGCAAACATCTCCGTGTCGCACCCATTAAGAGACAAAATACAACAAGAAGTTGGTAAATATATACAAATTCGCGGTGAATATTTCTATATACAAAATAGACTGTTTTGCCAATTTACCATGAATACCGGGCAAATTCATGATAGACTAAAACATAATTCTTTTATGTACCTAAAGAACAAAACATGGATCAGTTCCCGAAGAATTGCCGTATGAGAAGGTTTAAAAGTGACATATCTGGCGCACAGAGACCCGGAAAACGGGCGGGAGCAAAGTATTCTGACACACTTGCAGGGAACGGCCCGTTTGGCGGCCGACTTTGCGGGTGCTTTTGGAAGCGCGGAGGAGGGCCGCCGTTGCGGGATGCTCCACGACATTGGCAAATATTCGGACGCCCTTCAGCGGCGTATCAACGGCGCGCCGGAAGCGGTGGATCACTCCACGGCGGGCGCCCGGGAGGCCGTGGGGCTGCGGGATGTGCCCGCCGCCTTCTGCGTGGCCGGGCACCACAGCGGCCTGCCGGACAACGGGAGCCGGGTGGATAGTCCGGATGCGGAAGCCTTTATGAAAAACGGGGAAGTGCCCCGCGGGGATTTTCCCCGGAGATGAGCATGGAGCTTTAAGGAGGCGAAGTGGCATGCTTTATGCCAGAAGAGAAACGGGAGCGGACGGAGTGATTCGCTGCCAGACCTTGCGGGAACACAGCCTTGCGGTGGGAAGCAGAACGGGTGAAACCTGCCGAAAGGTCGGGCTTGAGATTGTGGGCATACTGGGCGGCACCGTGCATGACGCAGGAAAAAGCACGGCGGAGTGGCAGACATACCTAATGGATGACGGCCACACCAAGACCGTGGAACACAGTCTGCCGGGTGCGGCCTTTTTTATGGAGAAATTTACCGGAGACGGTGCCGGACGGCTGCGGCAGATGCTGGCCCTCGCCCTGCGAGGACACCACGGCGGTCTGCGGGATGTCATCGGGCCGGATGGGGAGGACTGCACGCCCGACTATACGGCGGCACGCCTCAATGAAGAGGCAAAGGGCGCCTTTTATGCCGAGGTAATGTCGGAAGAAGAGTTACAGCGGCTTTTTGAAAAAGCGCTGGAGGAAGAAAGAGAATTCAACAAAAAACTCTGCATTGCCGCCAAAGGCGCTTGCAGCGATGGGAAGACATATGCCGCCGCCTATCACGTTTCCCGGGGACTGAGCGAGCGCTTTTTGCATGCCGCCCTCATTGATGCGGATCGCTGTGATGCGGCGCGGTGGGAAGATGGCGGTGACGGCAGAGAATCTCCGGCGAATTGGGATGCTCTGGCCGAGCGGCTGCGACAGTCGGTGGACGCTATGCCGGCGGAGGGAGAGATTCCCCGGCTGCGGCGGCAGATCGCCGAAAAATTCCGCGCATTTGAAACGGAGGAACATGGGGTTTATCGAGCCTTTGTGCCAACCGGCGGCGGAAAGACCCTCTCCACCATGGCTCTGGCACTGCACATGGCCGGGCGCTACGGGAAGGATCATATTTTCTTTATCGAACCCTATCTGACGATTCTGGAACAAAACGCAAAAGATGTCCGCGAAAAATGCGCCGCCGGCGACGATGTGTTTGAGCATCACAGCAATGTCCTCTTTGAAAACGATACGGGCGGCGAGGAGCTTGCCGCCTATGAAAAGCGCAGCCAGCGCTGGGAGGCTCCCATTATATTTACGTCGCTGGTGCAGCTGCTCGAAGCACTCTATGGTGGAAAATCCGCAGCGGCCCGACGCTTTTGCGCGCTGGCCAATTCGATGATCGTGATTGACGAGGTGCAGGCGGTTCCCCTGACCAGTCAGTTTCTGTTCAATCTGGGAATATCGTTTCTTTCGGAGATCTGCGGCTGCCTGGTGATCCTCTGCACGGCAACGCCGCCTTCACTGGAACGCCTGCCCTATCCTCTGCGCCACCGGTGCGACATCGTACCGGATACCGCCGCGCTTTATGAAGCGTTTTGCCGCACAGAGATCGACACCTCCCTGGCAAAGGGACGGCCTTTGGAAGCGGAGGAAATTGCAGACGCTCTTTGCGAAAGGCAGGAAGCAGAGGGCAGTGTTCTGGCCATTATGAATACCAAAGGTCTTGCGCGGAAGCTCTGCGAGGCGGTGCGGCTCCGGGTGCCGGAGAGCGTGCCGGTCTACTACCTCAGCACCTATCTGTGCGCGGCGCACCGCACGCAAAAGTTGGACGAGATCAAACGACTGCTGGCGGCGGGCAAACCGGTGGTCTGTGTCACCACACAGCTGATCGAGGCAGGCGTGGATATTTCCTTCCCTTGCGTCTTCCGGGCTTTGGCGGGGCTTGACTCTGTTTTGCAGGCGGCGGGTCGCTGTAACCGGCATGGGGAAGAACAACGAAAAGCGGTCTATGTGGTCAAATGTGCCGGTGAGGAACGGGCGCTTTCCTATCTGCCGGAGATAGAGAGTGGACAAAAGGCGGCGCAGAGAGTGATGAGCGAAATGAACGGCGCTGATCTCCAGTCGCCGGACGCCATCGCTGCTTATTACGGCCACTATTACGCCAACAGAGCACTGGAAATGGCGTTCCCTCTGAGCGGGCCACTGGGCGGCAGTGTTCTGGAATTGCTGGGGCCCAACAGGGAGGCGCGCAGGGAATGCGGCAAGATGACGGGACATCCCATCGCGGTTGACATGCTGGCTCAGTCCTTCCGTACGGCCGGACGTGCCTATCACCCCATTCCGGAGGAAACCAGAGGCGTGCTGGCGCCGTGGGGCGAGGGGGCATTGCTGCTGGAGGAAATCCGAAAGGCCAGAGATACCAAAACGCGGACACAGCTTTTGCGTGAGGCGCAGCGGTACACGGTGAATTTGTTTCCCTTTGAGATTCGAAAACTCGACCAGATGCACGCCCTGACGGTGCTGAACAAGGAGCTGGGTGTGCTGTGTCTGGACGCCGATCATTACAGCGCCGATCTGGGCGTTGTTTTTAACGAGTATGATGACGTGGAAAACTATATGGTATGTCAGCCGTAACAGGAAAAATGCGGGGCCTGGCGGCTCCGCACATTCCCATAACAACTCTTGTTATTTTTTCAATCCGCGCCCTCTGTTTCCTGTATCAGAAAACGGAAAACGGCAGCTGGTATTTGACCAGCATCCTATATTATAAGGATTCCAGAGAAAAAAACAAGAAAAATTGAGAAAGCCTCTTGACAAATAGTGGTAACCGTGATAATTTTAGTTCATGAGTTACATCTCTTTTTATTGGAGAGAGAAAGGAGGAAATGATATGCGTTATTCCAACACAGTCTCGTTCAAGGTCTATGGCCGGAAAGCCCTGTTTACGGATCCACTCACGCGTGTGGGGGGTGAGAAGAGTTCCTATAGCGTCCCTACCTATGAAGCACTGAAAGGCGTGCTGGAATCCTGCTATTGGAAGCCGACATTCGTATGGATCGTGGACCGCGTGCGGGTACTCAACCCCATTCAAACCCGGGCGGAGAGTATGCGTCCCCTCATCTACGGCGGCGGCAACACGCTGGCTATCTACAACTATCTCAGCGATGTGGCCTACCAGGTGGAAGCCCATTTTGAATGGAATCTGAACCGGCCGGAGCTGGCTCAGGACCGGAACGAGAACAAGCATTATTTTATTGCAAAGCGTATGATCGAAAAAGGAGGTCGGCGCGACATCTACCTGGGCACCCGGGAGTGTCAGGGCTATGTGGAGCCCTGCAAATTCGGGCAGGGGCCGGGGTGCTACGGCGACGCGCCGGAAATGCCCCTGGGCTGCATGGTACACGGCTTCAACTACGGCAACAGCGCTGACGGAGGAGAACTTTCTGTCCGGCTTTGGCAGCCGGTGATGAAGAAAGGCGTGATTGAGTTCCCAAGGCCGGAGGACTGCCCCATCGTGCGCCATTTGCGGGACGATACGCCCACGCTTTTTGTGCCGGGTGAGAATTTCTCCTGCTGCGACGCGCTTTTTGAGGAAGAAGGTGGCGAGCTGTGAGTTGGATGCAGAAGCTCTGCCAGACCTACGACTATTGCACGCCCCTTGTGGGTCAGGCGGAAGCAGAGGGTCTGCCCCCATTGCTGCCGGTGGCGCACACCACGCAAAAGGCACATATTGAGGTCACTGTCAGCCCCCAGGGCGACTTTCTCCGGGCGGGCGTCATCGCCAACAAGCGTGACAGCGATACGGTTATCCCCTGCAGCGAAAAATCCCAGAACCGAGGGGGAATCTACCCGGAAAACTATCCGCTTTTTGATAAGCTCCAGTATCTGGCAGGGGATTATACGGCGTTTGGCGGTGAAAAAGGCAAACAGTTCCATGAGAAGTATATGGCCGATCTGCGGGCATGGTGTGCTTCTCCTCAGGGTAATCCACGGGTCAAAGCGGTGCTGGCCTATCTGGAAAAGGGAACGCTGATGGCCGATCTTGTTGCCGCCGGTCTCTTTCCGCTGGGCGAAAACGGCCTGCCCCTGCATAAGTGGGAGAGTCGGCTGGGGGAAAAGCACGGCGTATTTCTCGCGGGCAGCGCATTACCCGACGCACTGGATGCCTTTGTGCGGCTTGATGTTCAGACCCCTGGCAGCGATACCCCTCTCTGGCTGGATCCAGAGGTTTGGGACAGCTATATCGGCTACTACGCCCGGCAACAGGGAGAGGAGGACATTTGCTATGCCACCGGCCGTGCGATGCCCTGCTCTGAAATGAGCCCCGCCAAGATTCGCGGTACCGGCGACAAGGCAAAGCTGGTTTCCTCCAACGATTCCTCCGGCTTTACCTACCGCGGGCGCTTTGAAACAGCGTCCCAGGCGGTTCGCGTGGGGTACGATACCACGCAGAAAGCGCACAATATGCTGAAATGGCTTATCGCGCGGCAGGGCTTCCACTGCGGTGATCTGTGCTATGTGGCATGGGGCACTCACGATGAAAAGCTGCCGGGCTACCAGTCGGATACCTATGGCATGGCGGTAAAGGCGTCAGCGGATTTTCCCGGTGAGAATTTTGAGGCGAGTTTGCTTGCAGGCATGGAGGAACCCGATGTAGAAACACTGTATGCCCGCAAGCTGGATCAACTGCTGGCAGGCTACCGGAAGAACCTGACGGATCGCGCGGAGGTGGTGGTCATGGGCCTTGACTCCGCCACCACAGGACGGCTTTCCATTGTGTGCTACGAAGAGCTGAAAGGCTCAGAACTGCTGGATCGGGTGCGGAGTTGGCACCGGAGCTGTGCGTGGCCGCTGCGCTATCTGAAACGGCCGGAAGGCGCGGCAAAGGGAAGCGTCTTTATCGGAGCGCCGTCGCCGGAGGATATTGTCCTGGCTGCCTACGGAAAAAACGTGTCCGACAAACTGAAAAAATCGGCGGTGCGCCGCATCATGTCCTGTGTTCTGGAGCAGATGCCGCTGCCCAGGGATCTGATGCTCTGCACGGCTCGCCGCGCCTCCCAGCCGGCGGCACTGGACGCCGGAGAATATGTGAAAACGCTTTGCATTGCCTGTGCGCTGATCCGAAAATATTACCATGACAAGGGAAAGGAGTATACCATGGCACTTGATAAAGACAACCGGGATCGCAGCTATCTGTTTGGCCGGGTACTGGCCTACTACAACTACATCGAAGGGTACATGATCAATGAGGGGGACAGCAGCCGCCTGACCAACGCCCTGCGGCTCAAGCCCTACTTCAGCCGCCGCCCCAAAACCACGTTGGGCATTCTGGATCAGAAGCTCTCACCGTATCTGCGCCGCCTTTACAGCCGGGAGGATAAGCTGGCCGGCTACTACAAGGGAAAGCTGGGAGAACTGAACGGCTTGCTTTCCACGCTGGACGGCGATCACTGCCGGAACATGACGGACGATCCGCTGGATGAAACATACCTGCTGGGCTATGCCAGCCAGATGAACGAATTTTATAACGGGAAAAAGGAAGGAGAATAATCATGGCAGCTCTTGAAAACAAAATTGACTTCGCGGTGGTCTTTACCGTGAAAAACGCAAACCCCAACGGTGATCCTCTTAACGGCAACCGTCCCCGGGAGACCTACGACGGTTTGGGTGAAATCTCCGATGTGTGCATCAAGCGCAAGATTCGCAACCGTTTGCAGGACATGGGAGAGAAAATTTTCGTTCAGATGGATGAGCGCAGCGACGACAACTGCGGCAGTCTCAGCGAGCGCGCTTCCTCCCAGCCCGGCCTGAAGACCAAGAAAAAGGCGGACTATGCCGCCGCTGCCTGTCAGGAGTGGATGGATGTCCGTTCCTTCGGTCAGGTCTTTGCCTTCAAGCCGGGCAAGAGCGAGGGTGAGAGCGGTGTGTCCGTGGGGATTCGGGGGCCGGTTTCCCTTCAGCCCGCACTGAGTCACGGCACGGTGGAAATTGAGAGCATCCAGATCACCAAGAGCGTCAACAGCGAACCGGGCGACAAAAAGTCCTCGGACACCATGGGTTCAAAGCACCGTGTTCCCTTTGGCCTGTATAGCTTTTGCGGCAGCATCAACTGCCAGCTGGCGGAAAAAACCGGCTTTTCCATGGAGGACGCAGAGAAGATCCATGAAGCCCTCCGCACACTGTTTGACAACGATGCTTCTGCCGCCCGGCCGGAGGGCAGCATGGAAGTGTGCCGCGTCTATTGGTGGCGGCACAACTGCCGGAGCGGCCAGTATTCCTCTGCACAGGTTCACCGCAGCCTTGTGATTCAGGCAAAGGTGGAACATCCCCAGAGCTTTGAGGACTACGATGTACGCGTCATGCCACTGGAGGGACTGGCGGTTCAGGAAGATGACTTATTCTGAAGACGACGATCTTCAGCTTTCCGGCATCCAGCGTTTTTCCTTCTGCCGGCGGCAGTGGGCGCTGATCCATCTGGAGCAGCAATGGGCGGAAAACCTGCGCACGGTGGAGGGCGATATCCTCCATGAACGCGCCCACGACGAGGGATTTGACGAAAAACGAGGCGATCTGCTGACGGTTCGGGGACTGCGCATCCAGTCCCCGAGCCTTGGCGTATCCGGAAGCTGCGATGTGGTGGAATTTTTCAGAGACGAAAACGGCGTGGCGCTCAGCGGCCGTCAAGGCCTGTGGCGACCGTATCCGGTGGAATATAAGCACGGCGTTTCCAAGGAAATAGATGCCGACCGCCTGCAGCTTTGCGCGCAGGCTATGTGTTTGGAGGAGATGCTCTGCTGCGCCATTCCGGAGGGTGCGCTGTTCTATGCACAGACCCGTCGCCGGGAGCGCGTGGCACTGACAGAGGAATTAAGAGATCAGGTACGCGCGATGTTCACAGAAATGCGCGCTTTGCAAAAGCGGGGATATACCCCAAAGGTCAAGACCGGCCCTCACTGCAATGCCTGTGCTATGAAGGAATTGTGTCTGCCAAAGCTGTGCCGGAGCGTTTCGGCAAAGGCGTACCTCAAAACGGCGCTGGAGGAGGACGCGACATGAGACATCTGCTCAACACCCTTTTTGTCATGACAGAGGACAGCTATCTGGCGCTGGAGGGCGAAAACGTGGTGGTGCTGCGGGAGGAGGAAACGCTGGGCCGCTTTCCGCTGCACACGCTGGAGGGAATCAACTACTTCGGCTACAAGGGCGCCAGCCCCGCACTGATGGGCGCCTGCGCCAAAAATGAGATTTCTTTGTGCTTTCTGACGCCCAATGGCCGCTTTCTGGCTCGGGTCTGCGGCGAAACGCGGGGTAATGTGCTGCTGCGAAGAAAACAGTATGCCGTGGCCGACAGGGAGGAGGAAAGCTGTCTTGTGGCCCGGAATATGATTGCCGGGAAGCTGACCAACGCCCGTTGGGTGCTGCAGCGCGCCACCCGTGACCACGCGCTGCGGGTGGATGTGGAGCAACTGAAGACGGTCAGCACCTCACTGGCCGACGCGGCCCGTCTGGCCGCCGTAGCAGAGCAGGCGGAGGTGCTGCGGGGCATTGAGGGAGAGGCTGCCCGCCGGTATTTTGGCGTTTTTGATGAATTGATCCTGCAAAATAAGGAGACTTTCTTTTTCCGTACCCGCAGCCGCCGTCCGCCGCTGAATGCCATGAACGCTTTGCTCTCACTTACGTACGCGGTTTTGGGCAACGATTGTGCTGCGGCGCTGGAGGCGGTAGGGCTTGATCCTTATGTGGGTGTGCTGCACGGGATCCGGCCGGGGCGTACTTCATTGGCACTGGATTTGATGGAAGAATTGCGGCCCTGCTTTGCCGACCGGTTTGCCCTTTCCTGTGTCAATACGCGTCTTTTGCGCCCTGAGCATTTTAATACCGCTGAAAACGGCGCTGTGACTTTGACGGATGCAGGGCGCAAGGCGTTTTTTACCGCATGGCAGGAGAAAAAACGGGAACCCATCACCCACCCGTTTCTGGGGGAAAAGATGCCGTGGGGACTGGTGCCCTATGTGCAGTCGCTGCTGCTGGCCCGGTATCTGCGGGGCGATCTGGACGAATATCCGCCCTTCATATGGAAGTGACCAATGTGTCCGGAGGAGAAGTATGCTGGTGCTGATTACTTACGATGTAAACACAGAAACCGCTGCCGGCCGCCATCGGCTGCGGCAGGTGGCCAAGCAGTGCGTCAATTATGGGCAGCGGGTGCAGAATTCCGTGTTTGAATGCAGCTTGGACGCGGCACAGTACCGTCAGGTGCAGGAATTGCTGGTCAGACTTATTGATCCCCAGCGGGACAGCCTGCGCTTTTATAATCTGGGCGATCATTACGCCCGCCGCGTGGAGCATTTCGGCGTGAAGCCGGGTTATGACCCAGAGGGAACACTGATGGTGTAGTGCGAAGCCCAAGCGAGCAGTGTTTTTCCGGGTCCTTCGCACCAAAATTGAGCATGGAAAAGACTCCTGCCACACCTACCAGAAGCGTGCGAGCAGGGGACAGGCCGCATCAGGCGGCTAAAGTTTGTGCAAATAGCTCAAAAGACGAAAAAATTTTTGTAAGCTTTTGCTGTCGCTCCCCCCACGGGGAGCGTGGATTGAAATAAATCAATGGAGCGCTTTGCCTCATCCTCGCTCATGTCGCTCCCCCCACGGGGAGCGTGGATTGAAATTTTCCTCGGCGGAGTACATACCTTGTAATTCCTCGTCGCTCCCCCCACGGGGAGCGTGGATTGAAATACCACTGTCCGGGTCATAAAATGTTGGTTTCCAATGTCGCTCCCCCCACGGGGAGCGTGGATTGAAATTTGAACGCATTGGGCGACGCCGCCGTAATGCCAAGTCGCTCCCCCCACGGGGAGCGTGGATTGAAATCCGATTACAACACGCATCTCATGCTTCGTGTCAATGTCGCTCCCCCCACGGGGAGCGTGGATTGAAATAAAAAAATGGGCAACCGCTGGCTGCATCATGGGGTCGCTCCCCCCACGGGGAGCGTGGATTGAAATCATTCCGCCCATTGGCTTGATCTCATGATTTCAGTCGCTCCCCCCACGGGGAGCGTGGATTGAAATTGCTTGGCGGGCTGTCGGGGTTCATTCTCGCGGCGTCGCTCCCCCCACGGGGAGCGTGGATTGAAATGCTCCGGCTTCGTCGGCCTTTTCTGGTTTGCAAATTGTCGCTCCCCCCACGGGGAGCGTGGATTGAAATCGTTCTTATCGTCCAGCCCGGTATACTGGCCTACGTCGCTCCCCCCACGGGGAGCGTGGATTGAAATCGGTCTGAGTTGATGAATTTATAGCACTCTTTTGTCGCTCCCCCCACGGGGAGCGTGGATTGAAATAGCTTTGGGCGGTTCTTGCGGACTTCGATGGTCGTCGCTCCCCCCACGGGGAGCGTGGATTGAAATATTTAATCACCCGCTCTTGTATTTATCCCATTTGCGTCGCTCCCCCCACGGGGAGCGTGGATTGAAATACATAGCACCACGACTGAGGCGGACGCGTCAGTCTGGTCGCTCCCCCCACGGGGAGCGTGGATTGAAATAAAATGCGTGGGCCTCTTGCTGCCGTTTTATGGTCGTCGCTCCCCCCACGGGGAGCGTGGATTGAAATGGGAAAACCGGGCTTATTTTCCCGGGCTCGGACGGGTCGCTCCCCCCACGGGGAGCGTGGATTGAAATTTTGGGAAACCATCTTCTAATCATGCGGTTGTGGGTCGCTCCCCCCACGGGGAGCGTGGATTGAAATGTGAAGGACGGGCTGCCGGAGAAAGCCAGTTCGTAGTCGCTCCCCCCACGGGGAGCGTGGATTGAAATGCAGCAAATATGAAAACTGGGACGATACGCGGCGTCGCTCCCCCCACGGGGAGCGTGGATTGAAATTCAACCACCATGTTAATCAGCCTTGACATTTGCGTCGCTCCCCCCACGGGGAGCGTGGATTGAAATTTTCCCATCGCCACGATGGCCTTCTGCAATTCCAGGTCGCTCCCCCCACGGGGAGCGTGGATTGAAATTCACCCGCATTACAAAATGGTTGATACCCTGTTGGGTCGCTCCCCCCACGGGGAGCGTGGATTGAAATGCTGGACCTTTGGCAACGTGCGCTGCTATGTGGATGTCGCTCCCCCCACGGGGAGCGTGGATTGAAATCAGCCCGGATATTTGCTGCGGAGATAAGCGGCTAGTCGCTCCCCCCACGGGGAGCGTGGATTGAAATAAACGATGCAGGACGCATACATAGATGCCAAAAGCGTCGCTCCCCCCACGGGGAGCGTGGATTGAAATGCTGTGTGCATGGTGCTGTTCTGCGTATCGACCCGTCGCTCCCCCCACGGGGAGCGTGGATTGAAATGCGCACATGAATATGTAACCATCGTCGTCTGCGGTCGCTCCCCCCACGGGGAGCGTGGATTGAAATCATTCCGCGAAGAATTGAAAAAGGCGGCTCTGTGGTCGCTCCCCCCACGGGGAGCGTGGATTGAAATGACGGCGTCGGCGGTAATACCATCTTGATGTATTTGTCGCTCCCCCCACGGGGAGCGTGGATTGAAATCCGCCTGGTCACACCTCGCGCCGCAATATATCGAGTCGCTCCCCCCACGGGGAGCGTGGATTGAAATTGTATTTTGCTATTGACAAGACTTTTTGCCAAAATGTCGCTCCCCCCACGGGGAGCGTGGATTGAAATGCAGCCGGCGGAGAAACGAGCGCCATCGATTGCGTCGCTCCCCCCACGGGGAGCGTGGATTGAAATACATATCCAGAATCCTTTGCCTCTCGCTTCTTCAAGTCGCTCCTCCCACGGGGAGCGTGGATTGAAATATCTTTTTGCAGGCACCGGCGCAGGTTTCGTCTTGTCGCTCCCCCCACGGGGAGCGTGGATTGAAATGCATATGGGCGCTGAATGCTTCATTCGCCCTATACGTCGCTCCCCCCACGGGGAGCGTGGATTGAAATCTATGCAGCTTGACCCATTCGGTTATCCCTTGGAGGTCGCTCCCCCCACGGGGAGCGTGGATTGAAATTCGCTTGTTTGTTTGCCTATGGCATTCACGGCAGTCGCTCCCCCCACGGGGAGCGTGGATTGAAATACCGCCAAAAGGGAAGTGCTATACTGTTGCCAAGTCGCTCCCCCCACGGGGAGCGTGGATTGAAATAGATCCGGTAGATGCAAACGGTGATCGCTGCAATGTCGCTCCCCCCACGGGGAGCGTGGATTGAAATGCAACCACATGTATTTATACTGATGGGCTTTCGGCGCTTCTTTTATGATTCTGCGGCGGCTTGGACAGACCAAATGGCGTCTGCTGTAAAGCGGCAATCCATTGTGCCCGTTTTCTCCGCTATTTCACCAGCACCGCTCACTCCAATACCATTATGTTTTGAATTACCTGCTTGCCTAATACAGGACAAGCCCAAGGGTACCCCTTGGGCTTGCGGACAACAAGATAGCATGAAAATTTGAAAATGAATAGGTTTCAAAGCCATCTTTGCAGCCATCTTTGCACAATTTGTCTGCTATTAAAAATCATATTCTTCAATAGGGATGGGGCCTCTGACGATATTTCTTTCAATTCTGAGATTACCATCCGGGTCAGCCCGGATTCTCCAACTTATCAGCATGATTTGGCCACCGGCTATTTCAATTCCCGTAATCCCCTTTGTATGAATGCAGCAGCCTGTGTTAAAATATGGGAGCTCGTCCTTCTCTGAAAATTTTGGCCGGTGCGTGTGCCCGCAGATAATCATTTTATGATGCGCTGCGATCCACTTCCTGTACTTAATTTCAATTTTTGAACTTTTGTAAAGATTTTTTGCCGGGCTGGCTGGATTTTGAAATCCGACCACATGCATAAACCTCCAAAAATATCGCATCAGCACCATGGAGACCATCCAAAATTGATCATTCATGAAATCGCCTTGGTGCCCGTGTATAATCAGTATTTCCTGTCCTGTATCCTTGTTCTTTAATACCAGCGCCTCATGTGGAACCAAGCCTCTCAAAAATTCCCGCGTATCCTGACTGAATTCATCATAATAGCTACAGTAATTTTTCTCAAAAAAAGATTTTGAACGCAGATAAATGTTGTGATTACCGTAGAGCAAAACCAATCTGCCGGCATCATAATATTTCTTAATGGACTTAAATACATCGGAGTGCGCCAGACGTATAGTTTTAAAATCGGAATACTCCCACAATTCATCTCCGTCTCCCGCCTCAACGTATCGGTACCCATTCTCATAGTAGTATTCAAGGGCGTGTAGCAGGACACTTTGATTCCTGGTGAATTCATCGGAAGCACTATCGTCGCCTCGATGGGAATCACTGAAAACTATATACTTAGACTTTGTATCAAAGCATTCAACTTTAGCATTTCGGTATGCATTTGTCAGTCTTTTATCTGTAAACATGTTTACTCCACGATTCCATGTGATATAGATTCGGATGATGGATTAGGGCTTGTTGGAAAATAAAAGTTGGCGGTTTAGGGAATCCTATTGCCTTTATGCTTAGGCTGAGCAATGAGAATGATTCCATCCGTGCGGTTCACTTACTTAAGCAGATTGATATTAAAGGCTGCAATATACCGGACAGTAAAACTTATGGAGCACAGGCAACAAACCATAGTATTCTCAAAACATTCCGTTTTTAGTCATTTTAGGAGACATATAATACCAAAAAATTGGCTTATTTGAGCTTCGCTTAATGTGTAGGGGGGAACAGCATACATTATAAGGAAAAGGAAAGAGCGAGATTAGGTAGCAATACTCAGTTGAACATCATGGCTAAGGGGTTAGCATTAACGGTAGCGTGAAGTTGGTTGTCATCCACATGAGTATAGATTTCTGTCGTAGCAATACTAAAGATCACTTATATCTTATGAAAGAAGGGAGGCGTTCAATATGGAGAAAAAGTCTGTATATATGATATGCATATCGGTTATTGCTGGATTTATTATTCTTGGCCTGTTTATTTTCTATGGATTAATAAATTTGCAAAATGTTCAACGGGATGAGTTACAATATCAAATGGTAACACACGGAGACTCAATAATAGTGTTTGACCAAAAAACTGGTGATTACTGGCAAAAGTTTTTGCCGCAAAATGATGGACCCACTGAATGGAAAGAATTTTCTATTCCAACAAAATAAGCATTGCCTTGATGAACCGACAGGGAAGCGTACGGCAAAAAAGCCCCCTGATGCAGGTGTATTTTTCTGCATCAAGGGGCTTTGCCTATGGACTGTTTCAGTCTCCAGACCGTGGCGCCGACGCTCCCGAGGAAGCCGTTTACATACACTTACTCCAGCCGCAGTTCTTGCAGATGTTGCAGCCGCCTTCAAAGGTCAGGGGCTCGCCGCATTCCGGGCAGAGCACCTTGCTGCGCACATCGCCTACCACGGCGGGCAGGGAGGCTTTTTTCAGTGCCGGCGTTGCCGGCGCTTCGCAGGTTACTGGAGCGCTGTCGGGCGCAGTCGCTCTTTGGCTGAGATCCGCCTGCACCTCGCTGTACATATCCAACAGCGCGTTGCCCACGGCCATGGGACAGCAGGCGCCGCGGCTGGTGTCGCTTTGCGTGGCGTGGCGCACCGCATAGGACGGGCAGCTGCCTGTGGAGTTGAGCTGGTCCACAATGGTGTAGATGTCGATGCCGCCCCGTGCCGCCATGGAGATCATGCGGGAAAGACCGATCATAAAGTTGTTGCAGCCGCCTGTGGAGCCTTTGCTGAGATACGCTTCCACCAGTGCGCCGGACTGGGGATCGAACATCGCCATGCAGTGCAGCGTCCCGCAGCCGGTGGTGAGCCGCCGCTTTTTGCCGATGACGTCGTCACACACCTGAATGATCTCGCCCCGGCCAAGGCCCTCGCCTGCCACAGGCACCGTCCGCTTGGGCGCCGATGTGGTGAGGATGGCGCCCCGCTTGCAGCCGTCACGGTACATAGTGATGCCCTTAAGGCCCTTTTCGTAGGCATAGGTATACAATTCTTCTGTCTGCTCCACGGTGAAGGCTTCTGGCACGTTCACAGTGGAGGAGATGGAGGCGTCGATATGGGTCTGCCACACAGCCTGCATCTCCACGCGCTGACGGAAGTCAAGGGTGCGCGCGGTGACAAAAAAGCCGGGCAGCTGTGCTTCGTCCGTCAGCTGACGAACCTTCATATATGCATCCACGATCTTTGTATAGACCTTGTAGGTCACGTCGCGGCCGTGGAGGGATTCCGTTTTGCGCTCATAGCTGTTGGCAAAGACCGGCTCAATGCCGCCGGAGATCCCCAGCATAGTGGAAAGCGTGCCGGTGGGGGCGATGGTGAGCAGCTGGGAGTTGCGCAGACCGTACTGCGCCACCAGCCCACGGGTCTCCTCGGTGGTGTTCTTTTGGTAGTAAGGAGAGGCCTGCACCACAGCGTGGTCATACATGGGGTAGGCGCCCTGTTCCTTTGCCAGCCGTGCCGAGGCGGCGATGGCCGTGTCCGCCATGGCAAAGCCGATCTGGTCGCAGAGAAGAACGGCTTCTTCACTGCCGTAAGTAACGCCCAGCTTGATGAGCATATCAGCAAGCCCCATGATGCCAAGACCGATCTGCCGCCACTGGCGCACGCTCTCACGCTGCTCGGCCAGGGGATGCAGGGGCAGCCCCTCGTCCAGCACATCGTTCAGTCCTCCCACGCACACGCCTACGCAGCGGCGAAACTCGTCATAGTCGAAAGCGGCCCTTTCCGTGAAAGGCTCCGTTACAAAGGCCGAGAGGTTCAGACTGCCCAAAAGGCAGCTGCCGCCGGCGGGCAGCGGCTCTTCGGCGCAGGGATTGACGCCCGCATAGGAAAAACGGGTATCTTCGCTCAGCAGATTCCAGCCGCAGATGCGGTCCCAAAACAGCGCGCCGGGTTCCGCAAAATCCCAGTTGGTCTCGGCAATAAGCCGCAGCAGTCCGCGGGCATCCACATCCCGCTCCAGCGTCTGGCCGTTGGCCTCCCGGGTGTAGGAGAGGTGATACGGCTGCCCCGCCTTCACCGCCTCCATAAAATCATCGTGGATACGCAGGGAGAGGTTGGCCTTCGTGACCCGGTTCAGGTCGGTCTTGATGCGGATAAATTCCTCCACATCCGGGTGGCGGCCGTCCAGAGAGATCATCAGCGCGCCCCGCCGTCCGTTCTGACCGATGAGGCTGGTGGTGGTGGCGTACAGCTCCATGAAGGAGACGGCGCCGCTGGTTTCCTTGGCAGCATTGTTGATGACGGCGCCCCGGGGGCTCAGCCCTGAAACGTCGATGCCGCAGCCGCCGCCATAGCTGTAAGTGCGGGCCAGCATCTTGGCGCATTCAAAGATGTCTTCCAGGTTGTCCTTGGGCGGCGTGACCACATAGCAGTTGGAAAGGGTGATCTTGCGCCCTTCCAGCTCCAGCCCGCGGTTTGCCAGAATGCGCCCCCCGAAGAGAAATTTTTTCTCCGCCAGCAACTGGCGAACCTCCGCGTTTTTCCCGCTGATACGATCCAGCCATGCGTCAAAGCTTTCCCCGTCGGCACGGTATTTGTTTTTCCAGATGTCTATGCCCAACTGGTTCTCCGCACCCAGCCACTCTCTGATCTCCACGTCCTCTGACCTCCAATATATTGTTATCTTTATGCCAAATAGACACTACATCTATTATCAACCGTATTTTCCCATTCGTCAAATGCTTTTTGCTGGTTGAGGAAAAGGTTGTGGCATTTGTACGAAACGGGCTGGCTGTTTTTGTCACAAAATACATACGATCAGGGACACGCTTTTTAGCCTTGGCCGGATAGACCGCTGCCGGCTTACCGGGCGGTTTTTTCAAAGCGTTTTGGTATTGATGCAGTACCAGGAGTGCAGCATAGAGCCGATATAGAGGTACTGCGCCGCAAAAAAGCAGGGAGTGTCTTGACTAACGACAAAAAATCTTTTATAATTAATTTGTCGAGGGAGTAGTCGGCACATATGTGCGGCATATCAACAGACTGTCGAAAGACTGGTATGCCTTAATTGATGAGACTCACATCATGGCATTTTTGCTGTATGTGTGTCTTTCTTTTTGATAAGAAGTCAGCAGGTACAGAGATGTGCCTGCTATTTTTATTGTAAAAGGACGGAAAAAATGGGACTGATCGAATTGCTCCTGCTGGCGGTGGGACTTTCCATGGATGCCTTCGCGGTATCTGTCTGCAAGGGACTGGCCATGGAGAAAATCACCTTGAAAAGCTGCGCTGTCTGCGGTGTCTGGTTTGGTGGATTTCAGGCGCTGATGCCCATGATCGGCTATCTGCTGGGTTCTCGCTTTGAAAGATACATCAATGTCATCGCGCCGTGGATCGCGTTTGTGCTGCTGGCCATCATCGGCGGCAATATGATCCGGGAAGCCTGCTCGAAAAACGAAGAAGAGGCCCAGGCGGGTCTGGACGTGAAGACGATGTTCCTCATGGCTGTGGCAACAAGCATTGATGCGCTGGCTGTGGGCATCACCTTTGCCTGCGTTCCGGTGAGTATCGTTGCCGCCAGCACGCTTATGAACACGGTGATCGCTGTGCTGGTGATTGGCGCGACCACGTTTACCCTTTCGTGCGTGGGCGTAAAAGTGGGCAATGTGTTTGGAACGAAGTACAAAGCCAAAGCTGAATTTGCCGGCGGACTAATTTTGATCCTGCTGGGCGTGAAGATCCTGCTGGAGCACTTCGGCGTTTTGTAAACGCGGCGGGATGTTTTTGGAGGCGGATGGAAGAGAGCGCGCGCAAGTGCCGCCTGCCTCAAGCAAGACGGTCATACAATGCCAGGCGCCCCGGCGGCAAACGCTGTCGGGGCGCTTTCTTTATAAAAGAAACATCACCGGGCAGCACCCTGCGTGGGAAACCGTGGACGAAAGCCGCGGCGCATGATATACTCAAAGAAAACGGGCAGGAGGGCGCCGGGATGAACCAGAACTACATCAGAGGGATCCGGCTCAAAAGTGAGCCGCCCCGGGAGTCCTATATCTCCCAACTGCCGGTGGTACGCAGCCTTTTGCGGCAGGGAGAGCTGCCTTTTGAGAAGCCTGTGACCTTCCTCGTGGGCGAAAACGGCGTCGGCAAGTCAACACTTCTGGAGGCCGTTGCCGTGGCTTACGGCTTCAATGCCGAGGGCGGCACCCGGAACTTCAATTTTGCCACCGTCCACACGGAATCCCTCCTGCATACATATCTGACGCTGATTCGGGGCAGCTATCCCAGGGACGGATTTTTTCTGCGGGCAGAGAGCTTTTACAATGTGGCCAGCAACATCGACGAGATGGATAAAGGGGCGTCGTTTGGCGGCCGGGTAATCGACAGCTATGGCGGCGTGTCCCTCCACCGGCAGTCTCACGGAGAGAGTTTTCTTTCACTGGTGCAAAACCGCTTTGGCGGCCGCGGCCTTTACCTGCTGGACGAGCCGGAGGCCGCGCTGTCGCCCACCCGTCTGATGACGCTGCTGTGTGAGATCCACCGGCTGGTGGAGGCCAACTCCCAGTTTATCATCGCCACCCATTCGCCCATTCTCATGGCCTATCCCGGCGCCGCCCTCTATGAACTGACGGACACCGGCATCCGGGCTGTGGCCTATCGGGAAACAGAGCATTATCAGCTGACCCGGCGCTTCTTGGAAAATCCGGAGCAGATGCTCCACTATCTGCTAAGCGGGGAGGCGTAGGCCGTGCATGATAAGGAAGTCAAACACATTCTCTCGGCCACCAACGGCATGAACCTCTACCGCGGCTGTACCCACGGGTGTATTTACTGTGACTCCCGCTCCACCTGCTATCAGTTCGACCATCCTTTTGAGGACGTGGAGATCAAACGCAACGCGCCGGAGCTGCTGGAAGATGCCTTGCGCCGTAAGCGGCAGCGCTGCATGATCGGCACCGGCTCCATGTGCGACCCGTATTTGCCCATCGAGAAGACGGAACAGCTGACTCGCAAGTGCCTGGAACTTATCGACCGTTATGGCTTTGGCGTGTCGCTGCTGACAAAATCGGATCTGGTGCTGCGGGACATAGACCTGCTGCAAAGGATCAACGCCAAAACGAAAGCGGTGGTCTGCACCACGCTGACCACTTTCGATGAGGAACTGTGCCGGGTTTTGGAGCCCAACGTGGCTACCACCCGGCAGCGGGCGGAGATGTTGAAAACCATGCGTGAAGCGGGGATCCGTACCGGCGTGTGGCTGTGTCCCATATTGCCGTTTATCAACGATACGGAGGAAAATTTGCGGGGGCTGCTGGGCTATTGCTTCGACGCGGGTGTGGAGGTCATTGTGAATTTCGGCATGGGCGTCACCTTGCGGGATGGCGACCGGCAGTATTTTTACGAAAAACTGGACCGGCATTTTCCTGGCATGAAGGAGCGCTATATCCGCGCCTTCGGTGAGAGCTATCAGTGTCTCAGCCCCCGTGCTGCGAAGTTGATGAATATTTTCCGGGAAGAGTGCCATACGCATGGCGTGCTCTGCGCCCCGGACGCGGCCATGGCCTGGCTTACCCAATTTGAGGACAAGCAAGCCGGCACACAAATGAGTTTATTCGGAGAGGATTGATTTTTTGCACAGGATCCTATTCGTCTGCCACGGCAATATCTGCCGATCTCCCATGGCCGAGTGCGTCATGAAAGACCTCGTTGCCCGAAAGGGATTAGAAGGGAATTTTTGGATCAACTCCGCCGCCACCAGCACCGAGGAGATCGGGAACCCGATCCACCAAGGTACCCGGCAAAAGCTGGCAGAGGCAGGCGTTCCCGTCTGCCGGCACCGGGCTGTGCGCATGGAAAAAGCCGACTATGCCTGCTATGATCTGATCCTTGGCATGGACGGCGCCAATATCCGCAATATTTTCTGCATCCTGGGGGACGACCCGGAGGGCAAGGTGAAACGCCTGCTGGATTTCAGCGCCCGCCCACGGGATATCGCCGATCCATGGTACACGGGAAACTTTGATGCAACCTATGACGACATTGTGGAAGGCTGCACCGCTCTACTGGCTGCGCTGAGGGAATAAGCGTTAGCGGGAGAAGACCCGCGGCGCGCCGTTCTGCCGCTTTTTCAAACCGGCGCCTGGTCTATAAAAGAAGCAATACAAACGCACCTCATATTTCACGGCTGAAAGAAGGTGAGTTATGAATATACCGAAAAAACGTTTTGCAAAGCGGATCGTCATCTGCCTTACCATTGCGGCGGCGCTGGCCGCGGCCGGCGTAGGCGGATATGCGCTGTACGGAAAAGCTCAGGCGAAAAAAATACCGGGGCTGACCGCGAAAGAAGCGTTGGAATACACACTGCGCCAAAACGAAAACGGCGTCATTACGGTAGGCACGATCCAAAACGGCAAAATGTCCTATACTGTCTACGGAGAAAATGGGGTGGAAATCGACAGGAAGCCGCACACCTATGAGATCGGATCGCTTACAAAAACCTTTACAGCGGCAATGGTCTGCACAGCGGTGCAGGAGGGAAAACTCTCCCTTGACGCATCCCTTGACGCCTATCTGCCGCTGCCGGAAGGCCATCACTACCCCACGATCCGGCAGCTGCTGACGCACACCTCCGGTTATAAGGCTTATTACTTTGAGGGCCCCATGATCTCTAATTTTTTCAAGGGAAGAAATGACTTTTACGGAATAGGAGACAGTATGGTGCTCAGCCGCCTTGCCAAGAACGACATGGCGGATAGCGCGTACGGCTTTACTTACTCCAATTTCGGTTATGCGGCGCTGGGACTGGTGTTGGAAGAGATATACCAGACCGAATACACGACGCTGATAAATGACTTCGCCCAAAATAAGCTGGGCCTGGCGGCCACGCACATATCCGATGGAAACGGGGACCTTGGAAATAACTGGGACTGGATGCCTGGCGATGCCTATATGTCCGCCGGCGCGCTGACCTCGGATATAGAGGATATGCTGCAATATGCAAAGCTGCAGCTGGGAAGAACTGTTTGCGGGGACGCCTGCCTTGAGCCGTTAAAAGAGATCCATGCGTCCACAAGCGCGTACAAAATGCTGGGCATACGAATGGATGAGATCGCGTACGGCTGGATCATTGATGCTGAAAACAATATCATCTGGCACAACGGCGGCACAGGAGGCTATAACTGCTATGTGGGGCTGGATACGCAAAACAAAAACGCGGTGGTGGTTCTTTCAAATCTCGCGCCGGGTTATCGCATTCCCGCGACGGTGATCGGCATTAAAGCATTAACCGAGATGAGAAACGGCGGGCAGTGAGGCGTTTTGCTGCCGGAAAATTATGAACAGGGTACATATAAAGCAAAGGGGACGGGCATTTGCCCGTCCCCTTTGCTTTATATGTTGTTAATGGGAAATATCCGAAGCTGGCAGGGGGTGCCCGCGCCGGAAAACCGCGCTTTAGGAAAGAAGCGTAAAAGCTTATAAAAAAAGTGTATCCCTTTTGCTTGCGGCGGTAAAGAGCGGCGGTGGCAAGAAAGTTGATCGTCATCAGACTGAACCGGAAGGCGGCAAAAAAACCGTCCCCCGGTGTTGACACCGCTGTTTGCGATGCCGTGGGCCGGTCTCTATTTATCAATCCCTGCCCACAGCACGGCGCAGAGCCTCCGCTGTCACAGGCCGCAGAATGCAGTTCTCCGCCATCAGACGCATGGCGTCTGTCCTTTCCTGCTCGGTGTCGGCAATGAAATGCAGCCGGGTATCCGGGCGGAAGCTACGCAGCATCTTTCCAAATTCAAAACCATTCAGCCGCTTCATGTTAGTGACGGTATACAACACGTCCATCAGGTTGTTGACACCGTACTTCACCGCCAGCAGAGGATCGGCAAAACAAATGACGCTTGACGCTGGCTGAGGCATAGAGCTGATGCAAAAGCCCCAGAAGAGCCTCCTGTTCATCCAGATTCGGATCAGTCACCACAATGTTCATCACTTTTACCTCCGCCAAACATGAAGCTGTTCCTGCTCTGACTTTCAAGTAGCATACCAATGGTCCCAAAACAGGGATAAAACCGCATGAAACGCGAAAAATCCCGCCGAAGAAAAATTTTCTTGGGCGGGGAAGGAAAGCCTGCTGCGATATGCGTGGTTGGGAAAGCCGTGAGACTGTGCCCACAGGCAAATGTGCTGCGGCGGGATCATGGAAAAACGCCCGAGAACTTGCCAGTGCTTCAGAGTGAATCGCTGAATGCAATTTTTCCTTTGCCGGAATTTTTGGCGCTGTATAGCGCGGCATCACTGGAACGGTATACATTTTCAAAGTTGAGGTTTTCTCCCGAGCAGATGGTGCAGCCCATACTTATACTGAGCGGCTCGTTGGCGCACTCAGGAAACCACATATCAGAGATTTTGCCCGCCAGTGTTTCAAAACGCCTGATGCACATATCGGTGTCGGTCATATTGACCGCGTAGACGGCAAATTCGTCCCCGCCCAGCCGCCAAACCAAATCGGAGGATTGGAACACCGACACAATGGCCTCCGCGACCCTGCACAGGATATTGTCGCCGGTCTGGTGGCCATAGCGGTCATTGAAGGACTTGAAATTATCAATGTCCACAATGGCAAAGGCCCCTCGGATCTGCGCCTCAAAAAAGCCCCGGAGCCTTTCTTCACCGGATTTTCGGTTCAGAAGATCGGTCAGCGCATCGCATTCCGATTCATGCCGGATCAGAACATAGTTCTCCGCGCTTTCCACCCGCTCCACAAGGGAGAACACATTGGTGAAGATGCCGAGAGTCAGATAGATGGGTAGATACAGTATATCAGCCCAAAAAACATCCGCGGACTTGGTCAAGTAACTGGCAATAACAAAAACACCGGTAAACAAAAGTTGATAGGCAATGATCCGATGGGGTTTATCAATGATAAAAAGGGGGAGCACACACAGGAAAATAATGATCGATATGGCGGGCTTTTTGGGGTCAAAATAGGTGCCCAGCAATACCGCTCCGATGAACAGCGGCGCAAAAGAAATATACAGCTCCGTCCTGATGCGAGGGTCTGCTTTTTGCATGCATCGCCTGGCAAAGAAAAACAGCGCTCCGGCATACAAAAATATAAAGCCCTGGGACAGCATCAGCGGCCGGTAATGTGGGACCGCCGCCGTGGCGGCAAATATGAGGGCGGATAAAAACAGCGCTCCGTTTGAAAACAAAACAAAGCTGCTGCGGTTTCTCTCGTCAATTTCTGCTCCGTAGATTTCTATTTTCCTGTTTAGCTGTTGAAGCCTTTTCATCTTGCTTGTGCTCCGATCAACAAATCAATATGCGTTCAAAAAGCTGGAGGATGCTCCATGCCGGGTGTACACAGGACCAACCGGTCTGTAAGAAGAAAATCCAAAATGACCCCGCGGGCAGCAGGGCTTTGCCATAAGCACAACTGGCTGCCATCTATGTCGGTACAGGCCCTTTTAGTTTTGCGCCGCTGCCTTTCGACGGATTTGCCAATAATTGTATGCACATTTATATTTTACACATTTTAACGAATCATTGCAAGCTGCCCGCCGGCAAAATGTGCCGGTGGGCACATGGATGCGCGAAAAGCGCTTGCCAAGAGACCGGCGCGTACAACGACCTTCTGATTTTGCCGCGTTTCCGGCAGCTTGCGGCGGAAATGCAGCGGGATTGCGGAAGCGGGATCTGTGACGGACATACTGCGAAAGAAGAGAAGTGCCGCCGCAAAATTAGCACTTGCGTAAAGAGTGCATACTATGATATCCTTTGAAATAGTTAAAGTATTCACATATAGATTCTGACCCGTTTTTCAGAGCGTCCGCAAGGAAGAGAAAGGAGCATATACCTCTCAAAGGGGAAACGCCGGGAACCGTCTTAACCGACACAGCCGCATTTTTTCACAAAGTAGACCGGGACCTTTATAAAACAAAAATAAAAGAAAAAGCACCATTTTCATTTTGGGAAAACAAGTGAAAGGAGACTACCGCATGAATGCAGCGGGCATCGATCTGCATCGCGTTGGTGAGATCATCGACTTTTACGGCTGCCGCCGGGAAGCGCTGATCGCCATTATGCAGGACATTCAGGCAGAGTACAAATATCTCAGCGCCGATACCCTGGAGCTGATCGCCCAGAAACTGGACATCAGCATCGCCAAAGTTTACAGCGTCGCCACTTTCTACGAAAATTTTTCTCTGGAGGCAAAGGGAAAGTACATCATTAAGGTTTGCAACGGTACCGCCTGCCATGTTCGCAAGAGCCAGCCAATCTATGATGCGCTGCGCGAGCATCTGGGCCTGACGGGGGAGCGAAAGACCTCTGCGGACCGGCTTTTTACTCTGGAAACGGTGGCCTGTCTGGGAGCCTGCTCTTTGGCGCCGGCCATGACGGTCAATGATGAGGTTTACGCCAAGATGACACCGGAACAGGCCATGGATCTTGTGGAGGAACTGCGAGCAAAGGAGGCGGCGGAAAATGGGTAAGCTGACGCGGGAGCAGTTTGGCGTTTTGTGCGCCAAGGCCAAGACACTTCTGGCCGCCGAAGGCAAGCAGGTGCTGGTGTGTGCAGGCACGGGTTGCGTGGCCAGCGGTTCCATGAAGGTGTATGAGTATCTCAAAGAAACCTGCGAAAAGCGGGGCATTCCCGTCAAGGTGGCGCTGAAGGAAGAGGCGAGGCAGGAGGGTATCCACCTGAAAAAGAGCGGCTGCCACGGCTTTTGCGAAATCGGCCCCCTGGTGGCCATCGAGCCGCTGGGCGTGCTGTATACCCACGTCCGTGTGGAGGATTGCGACGAGATCATCGAAAAGACCATCCTGGGTTCGGAGATTATCGACCGGCTGCTGTATCAGCAGAACCGGGCATACATCCACCGGGACGACATTCCTTTTTATAAAGATCAGTACCGGCTGGTGCTGAAAAACAGCGGCAAGTCCGACGCCGAGGATCTGACGGAGTATCTGGCGCTGAACGGCTACGCTGCCTTTGAAAAGGCACTCTTTGAGATGGACGGCGCTGCCATCTGCAAGGAGATCACGGACTCCGGCCTCCGGGGTCGGGGCGGCGGCGGATTCCCCGCCGGGCGCAAATGGGAAAGCGTCCGCAGGAACGTGGCGGATGAGAAGTACATCGTCTGCAACGGCGACGAGGGCGACCCCGGCGCCTTCATGGATCAAGGCGTGATGGAGGGCAATCCCCACTCCGTTATTGAAGGTATGCTCATCGCGGGCATCGCCACCGGCGCCACAGAGGGCTATATTTACGTCCGCGCCGAATACCCCCTGGCCGTGAAGCGGCTGAAGATCGCCATGGCCAAGGCCGAGGAAGTGGGCCTGCTGGGCGACGACATTCTCTCCAGCGGCTTTTCCTTCCACCTGCACATCAACCGGGGCGCAGGCGCTTTCGTCTGCGGCGAGGGCAGCGCTCTCACCGCCTCCATTGAGGGCAAGCGCGGGATGCCCCGCGTGAAACCGCCCCGCACTGTGGATCAGGGTCTGTGGACCAAGCCCACCGTTTTGAACAACGTGGAGACCTTTGCCAATGTGCCCGACATTATCCTCAACGGCGCCTCGTGGTATCGCTCCATCGGCACGGAAAACTCCCCCGGCACCAAGACCTTTGCCCTCACCGGCAACGTGGTGAATACGGGCCTTGTGGAGGTGCCTATGGGCACCACGCTGCGAAAGATCATCTTTGACATCGGCGGCGGCATTAAGGACGGCAAGAAGTTCAAGTCCGTTCAGATCGGCGGCCCCTCCGGCGGCTGCCTGACAGAGGCGCATCTGGATGTGCCGTTGGATTTCGACAGTCTCAAAAAGCTGGGCGCCATCATCGGCTCCGGCGGTCTGGTGGTGATGGACGAGGAAACCTGCATGGTGGAGGTGGCACGGTTCTTCATGGCCTTTACCCAGAACGAATCCTGCGGCAAGTGCGTTCCATGCCGGGAGGGCACCAAGCGGATGCTGGAGATTCTGGAGCGCATTGTCCACAATGAAGGCTCGCTGGAGGATCTGGATCTGCTGGAAGAGCTGGCCGCCACCATCACGGAAACGGCGCTGTGCGGCCTGGGGCAAAGCGCCTGCAAGCCGGTGGTCAGCACGCTGAAATATTTCCGGGACGAGTATATGGCTCATGTGGTGGATAAGCACTGCCCCCGCTGCAACGGGCGCAGGAAAAAGGTGGTCATCGCCACAGAGCTGTGCCGCGGCTGTGGCAAGTGCAAAGGCACCTGTCCCATGGAAGCGATTTCCGGCGAGACACGGAAACCCCATGTCATTGACAACGACAAGTGTATCACCTGCGGCGCCTGCTGGGGCAGTTGTCCCTTCGGCGCCATCAACGCCATTGAGGAGGGGTAAGCGATATGGCAAAGGGAGTTATGACGATCGACGGCCAGCGTGTGGCCTTCGACGGAGAAAAGAACGTTTTGTCCGTGATCCGCAAGGCGGGCATCGATATGCCCACCTTCTGCTACTACTCCGACCTCTCGGTGTACGGCGCGTGCCGCATGTGCGTGGTGGAGGATGATCGGGGCAAGATCGATACATCCTGCTCCATGGAGCCGCGGGACGGCATGGTCATCAAGACTCATTCCACCCGGCTTCTGAAGCACCGGCGTATGATCCTGGAGCTGCTGCTGGCGTCCCACAACTGCGACTGCAAAACCTGCATGAAGTCCGGCAACTGCCGGTTGCAGCAGTTGGCCCAGCAGTTCAGCATCATCCGGGTGCGCTTCAACGATACCCGGCCCCGGTTTGAAAAGGACGACTCCGGCTATGCTGTGGTGCGGGATCCCAACAAGTGCATCCTCTGCGGCGATTGCGTGAGGGTGTGCGAGGAGATGCAGGGCGTTGGCATCATCGACTGGGCCCACCGCGGCTCCAAGCTGCAAGTGATGCCCGCTTTCGACCGAAAGCTCTCGGAGACCAAGTGCGTCAGCTGCGGCCAATGCGCCGCCGTGTGCACCACCGGCGCCATCACTGTCCGCAACCAAATCGGCGAGGCGTGGCGCGCCATCCACAACCCCGACAAACGGGTGGTGGTGCAGATCGCCCCGGCTGTCCGTGTGGCGGTGGGGGAGGCCTTCGGCATCCCCGCCGGAGAGAGCGTTCTCGACAAGTTGGTGACAGCTCTGAAGCTGATGGGCGTGGACGAGGTGTACGACACCAACTTTGCCGCCGATTTCACCACCATCAGCGAGGGCAACGAATTTTTGGAGCGGCTGAAGGCAGGCGGCCCCTTCCCCATGTTTACCTCCTGCTGCCCGGCCTGGGTAAAGTATCTGGAGATGAACGATCCCAAATACCTCAAAAACATCTCCACCTGCAAATCGCCCATGCAGATGTTTGCCTCGGTTTTGCGGGAAAAATACGCCGAGAAGGATAAGGCCGATGGCAAAAAGACCTTCCATGTAGCCATCATGCCCTGCACGGCCAAGAAAATGGAGGCTGCCCGGGAAGAATTTATTCACGATGGACAGCGTGACGTGGATCTGGTGCTGACCACCCGTGAACTCATTGATATGATCCGGGAAACCGGCATTCATTTGCCGGAGCTGGATCTGGAATCGCCCGACCTGCCCTTCGGCCTTGGTTCTGGCGCTGCGGTGATCTACGGCGTGACCGGCGGCGTGGCGGAATCGGTGGTACGTCACTGCATTCCCGACAAGAGTAAGAACGCGCTGCGTGAGATCGAATTGATGGGCCTGCGTGGTGACGCGCCCGTCCGGGAGGCCACCCTCCATGTGGGGGAGCAGGAACTGCATCTGGCGGTGGTCAACGGGCTTGTCAACGCCAAAAAGCTTCTGCGGGACATTGACGAGAAGAAAGTCTTCTATCATCTGGTGGAAGTCATGACCTGCCAGGGCGGCTGTGTAGGCGGCGCCGGGCAGCCCCACGCGCTGCGTCCCACCAGAAAGGCCAGAGGCGAGGGACTCTATCAGCTGGATCATCAGGCCATGTTCAAGCGGGCGGAGAAGAACCCCATCGTGGCGCAGATGCTTCAGGAAATGGGCGAGCACCGTGCCCACGAACTGCTCCACGTCAACTATGTAAAAGACGGAAGTCCGGAATAAAAAGATAAAACAAATGAAAAGCGGCGCGCTGCGGAACGGAT